>ENA-OQER01000159-OQER01000159.1-human-gut-metagenome-genome-assembly--contig:-NODE-159-length-36955-cov-17.708130_pt1 | contig 36955 bp, 40 predicted proteins | sample MGYA00242797_ERZ504639 | MGnify/ENA primary metagenome ERZ504639 (study PRJEB26092, sample SAMD00036306) | human gut metagenome | host: Homo sapiens | study: EMG produced TPA metagenomics assembly of... | reverse complement strand
TTTTGCTTGTCTTCTTTTCGCAACACTAAGGTAAGTGAAAATTCTGACATGGCAAAATCCTGGGCAACTTTTTGTTGCTCAGGCACTTATAAATAATGTTAAACTATAGTGTTGCGGAATTAAGGATCATCAAAACCAGCCAATCGCAAAGTCAATAATTTTCCAGGATCAGGAAGTTGCTTTCTTGTCATTCCTTTAAGAAAGACTAAAAGCCAAACAGAATGATGATATAAGTCTAAAATAAAATCCAAACATAGCGCTATTTGCGTATCTGGACTGATCCTTGCAACATTTTTTGCTGTCAACTTGGAATATTTATAGCTAAAATACCCAAAAACAGCTCCAAATAAGCCAAAAAGTGCAGCCAATAGACTTACAACAAAATTCCAACGCGACAAATCTAAACTTTGAACCGTATATGGTTCTGGATTACTATTCTTAGCAATCTCCTTTACATCCATAGATATCGCCTTAAGCGTATCTTGCAAAGCCGCTATAGAATTCTCATCCACCAGCATCAAATTATCTTGAACAGCCAATATCAAACTCATTTACTCAAAACACTTTTTATTACTGCTTGATACATTTTTTCTTTTTTCCTCATCATCATAAAATGCCTAAACAACTGGCATCTTTTTACTTTCACCGTCTCTGGAACATTATCTTCCATTTCAAAAGCCTTAGTTCCTTTTCGAGGGCTAAATTTGTTTATATTTATATGGTCAAAATCACAACGCATTAGGCACTCAATTGTTGCTAAGACATCAGCTTCTGTCTCACCAGGAAAACCAACTACTATTTGAGTATGCTTACTGACTTTGTAACCATTGGCATTCATATCTTCAATACATTTCACAAAAGGCTCTATATTGGGATTACGATTCATTAGTTTCAAAATTGTAGGGCTTGCTGATTGTATTGCGCAACAAAAATAACTAATAAAGCCAGAAGCAAAAAACGGTTTAAGTCTTTCATAATTACGAACCAACACATCAGGATGAATATACCTAATGGCTATTTCAATATTGGGTGCAAAAGTATGAATTTCCTCTAATAAATCTGCAATATTCTCACCAAAATCAACTCCATAACTGCCAACTTCATCACCAACCATCATAAAACGATGATAACCCAACTCCACCCCTTCTCGGAACTGTTTTAGGACAAGAGACTTGTTAACACTTCGAAAATTCCCAATCGCAATTTTAGTTGCACAATAACTACAATTACCAGGACATCCATACGAAACTTTTATTTGATATACATCATCATCTTGCCAGATGTATTTACGAAAAGTACAAAGTTCATATGTCTTTTGGCAATGGTTCACATTACGCCATTTATCAATCGCTATTAATGCCTTCTCTTCATCCGTTGGTTGCATATTCATTAATTTCACATCCAAAGTCGGATTTACATTATAATATACATCTTTAAATGAAACTTTTGCATCAATCAATTGATCAAATTGGTCTAATTGTTGGTAAGTCAACAAAATAGCTTTTGGCGCAACACTTAGTATATGTTCTTTAGCAAAAGCTGGCAAACAGCCACTTATTATAAAAAATGACGTTTTTTTTTCTTTCACACTCTAAAGAATTAATTATCCCAATAGCCTGATCTTCTTCATTTTGGGTCACACCACAGCAAGTCATTACAACAAAATCTGCTTCTCCCACCAAAGAAGTTCTCTCCCATCCATTTAATTTAAAATATTTAGCTATACGTTCCGTCTCATGTTTAAGAACAGCACAGCCATTAGAATTAATATATAGTTTCATTGTTTTTCACTCTTTGGTCCATTTCTAATATCCACGAAATCAACAATTGTATTGTCTCCTCTAAATCTCTTTTGTCGCACATTTCCACTTGGGTATGCATATATCTATTAGGAATACTCAGTAAAAGGGTTTTTACACCTTTACCTGATACTTGCAAGGAAGCCGTATCGGTTCCACCTGTAGAAATCGGATTTGCAGCCATTTGTATTTTTATATTGTTTTCATCAGCTACAGTTTTTAATAATTTTACCATTCCTCGATTGCAATCTGTATGATGGTTGAGTACAGGTCCTTTACCCAAAGCAATATCACCATATTTTTTCTTGGAGATATTAGGAACATCTGTGGCAAAACCAACATCAATGGATACCGACATATTAGGATTAACATTGGCAATACATGTTTTGGCTCCTTTGCACCCCACCTCTTCTTGAACTGCCACAACACCATAAACACCTATATCTAAATGTTTTTCTGATAACCTTTGCATTACTTCTGCTACAACATAGACACCAACTTTGTCATCTAAGCCTTTTGAAGTTATACCATAATCACCGATATACTTGAAGTTTGGAGCAAAGGATACAAAATCTCCTACAGAAACTTTCTCCTTCACAATTTCTACAGGCAAGCCCGTATCTATCCATAAATCTTCCAATTCAGGAGCTTTCCCCCTTTCATCAGGCTTTAATACATGAATAGGACTTTTACCTATAATGCCCAAAACAAGTTCTTCATTTAATGTATGAATGTAGACTTGTGAGCCTGGCACACAGGCTCGATCTATCCCTCCATTTTGACGAATATACACGAAACCTGAGTCATCTATATAAGTTACCTGGAAACCTATTTCATCTATATGTGCCTCTAACATTAATCGAAACTCTGCTTTAGGATTTATTATTGCATAACAATTATCCAGAGCATCCCGAAAGGCATCAATTCCATGTTCATGCATAAAATCCTCATAACATTTCACCGCTTTATCTTCAAAACCAGAAACACTTGGGACTTTCAACAAATGCTCTAATAAATACATATTATTTAAAGTCATTATTGTATAACGTATTTCAACAAAAATTTTTCTAAAAAATACCTCATAGAAACGCAATAAGTCTCTTTCTCTATCTCTGACATTGTACAATTATCGGTATAACACCCTCCTGCACAATGCCATCGACATGGACAAGTTTGACAAGAATCAAATTTATTTTGATTGAAAGCCAGTATCGCCTGTAATTTTTCTCTATCTATATCAACATGTCCCTCTGAAATTCTTCCATAAATAAACTTATCGTATAATAAATCTTTTTCTGAAGAAACACAATGGCAAATCGATATTGTACCTTCTGCGGTCACAACAAACTTACCTGGGCAATAGCGATCAGCCAAACAGATGACAGCATTCCAATAAGGACATACTAAATATATACCCTTCTTTTGAGCTAAATCTTTTGCTTCGAAGAAGTGATCTACAAATTTCCGATAATAATCTTCACGAGCTTGCATATCAGAGAAATAAGAATTAGAAATCAAAGACTTAAAAGAAACCTTCTTTACCAACGGCATTTCATTATCCATATGTAAAATCATTTCTTTCATTCTATCTACATTCGAATTGGTTATCACCGTATTGAGAGCTACATCCAATCCGTAATCAGAAATTCGATTGATATTGTCTTTTACAAGTTCATAACTTCCTCTTTGTTCTCTTTGAATATCCTCCAATATATCAAAAGACACAGAAACGCTAATGTCATTCTCCTTGCAATATTCAAGCATATTTTCTGGAATGAGAGAACCATTTGTTACCAAAGATACAGGTATCTTTGTTTTGCGTTTGACACCCAATTCAAAAGCATGGTTCAAAGCTCTTTTCAACAAGTCCCATGAAAGTAAAGGTTCTCCACCACCTAAAACAGAAATTGTCAGTCTTTGATTAGCTGCTCGTGATATATCAAAAAAATAATCTATGGCAGAACTTAATTTATCATATGAGATTTCCTTGCCAGATCTTCCATATGCCGAATAACAATAAGAGCAATGAAAATTACATTTATTGTTTGGCAAAATCATCATATTCAACAAACCTGTTTCATCCGATGAAGTATAGTAAATTTTCTTCTTCTCATCTTCCATATGTGACAAAATATCCTCAACAATTGGAGTTTTCCCATATGGTCTTCCGCAAATGGCGTTTTGCAGTTCAACTACAACATCTTTATCTACAATAGTTGCATACCTTATTAAAGGCAAATACACAATCCATTTTCCTAACTTTTCTAAATCACTTGTTATTGGAAAAGGATAAATATCTTTCGATGCTAATGCTTTAAATTCCATAAATTTCTTCATTTCAATTTATTAAAATTCCATTCATATCTTTTCCTCTTACACCAGATATTTTAATTTTATAGAATTCACCTATTTCAATATGTTCATTGTATGGTATATAAATTTTAGGATCTGCCATTGGGGTACTATGCTCCCCTCTACCGACAAATAGATTGTTCTGTTTTTCATCAATAATCACTTTTTCCATACTGCCAATCAAAGAAGTGTTCAGTTCTTCATAAACTTTCTTTTGTAAGTTCATCAATGACAACGCACGCTTAACTTTCACTTCTTGGGGTATCGAGTCTGTATAATGCAAATCATTATATGTCCCCTTTTGATGTGAATAAGCGAAAACGCCCATTCGCTCAAAATGTTGGTGTTTTACAAATTCGTATAGTTCCGCAAAATCTTCTTCTGTTTCTCCAGGATGACCTGTCATAACAGTTGTCCGCAAATAAATGCCAGGAACTCTTTCACGAATAATATACAATAGTTCCTCCAACTTCTCACGTGTCATTCCTCTACGCATCAATTTAAGCATTTTGGTATTACAATGTTGAATTGCCATATCAAGGTAATTACAAACATTGTCACGCTCCCTAATTACATCAAGTAAATCTAATGGAAAACCTAAAGGATAAGCATAATGCAATCTTATCCATTCAACACCTGGAACATCAGCTATTCTATCAATTAGTTCGGCTATTTTTTTTTGCCCATAAATATCCATACCATAAGCCGTCAAATTTTGAGCAACAACTTGAAACTCCTTTACTCCCAATGAAACCAAATACTTTACCTCCTCGACCAAGTCTTTTATTTCATAAGAAGCAAGCGGTCCATTTAATATCGGTTTTAAGCAATAAGAACAAGGTGAGTTACAACCCTCAGATATTTTGAGATAGGCATAATGTTTTGGGGTTGTAAGTATTCGCTCATACGTGTAGTGGGGTATCATTCCAAGATCAGAAACGATATTAAGCCAATCAAAATTACCATATACTCGATCTACCTCAGGGACATCCTCCCTCAAGGCAACACCTCTTTTTTGAGAATAACAACCCATAATCCACAGATTACCCAAGAGATTCTTACGTTTACGCAAAGCGTATTCTTTGATTATCGCTATAGAGTCATCGTCTGCATTGCTAACAAAACCACAAGTATTAATAATCACAACATCAAAATAAGAATCCGACCTACCAAATATGACCTCATTTCCTTGTTGGCACAACTGCTTCATCAACCTCTCACTATCTACAAGATTTTTAAAGCAACCAATATTTACTATATTTATTTTCATATGCTATAAACGTTGCCAATAAGCCCCTGACAAGAGACTTTTTTGACCAAAACAATCACTTTATCATTGATCGCCAACGGAATATCAGAAGTAAAATATACAGAATGATGAAACATATCTCTACCATAATATCTACCTAAGTTATCTTTCGACTCAACAATGACACCAATTCGTTGACCTAAAAGTCTTTTATTCTTTTGGTATTTAATGGAATCGCGTAAATCCTTCACTGTCTGAGCACGTTTTATTTTTTCCTCTTCATCTACATCATCGGCATATAGTTTGAATGCTTTGTACGGGAACGCATGGAAAAACAAAAAACATTAATATCATCAAACTGTAAACTCTTCACCAAATCAACGGTTTCTTCGAACTCCTCATGACTTTCCCCACAAAAACCGACCATGACATCTGTTATGATTGTCAAATCAGGTATCATTCTCCGCAAACGACCAATCAATTCTACAAATTGCTCTTTAGTATATCCTCTATCCATTCGTCGCAGCACTTTATTAGCCCCCGACTGTACAGGCAAATGCACAACACGCATGATATTAGGATGAGACAATATGATCTGAGCTATTCTCTCATCGAAAAACAATGGATGAGAAGACAGAAACTTTATTCGTTGTTCAGGACAGCGCTCTGCCACTATCTTCAACAATTCTGCAAAATCTATATTTTTTCCACTTTTGGAATCTATAGAATGATATTTATCTATGATATGTCCAACCAAGGTAATCTCCCGATAACCAAGAGATACAATATCATCACATTCTTTCAAAACAGACTCCACATCCCTACAATGCTCATGACCACGAGTTACAGGTTCGATACAATAAGAACAACATTGATTACAACCTTTCATTACATTTATAGCAGCTGTCGTTCTATCTTCTATTACTCTTTGTGGAAGTATGTCTCCATACATTTCATCGCTATCCATTAAGGATTTTAACAGATGGTCTTTTCCTACTCTTATTTGTTGTAAAAGATCTGGTAATTGTCTATAACAATTGGGATTTACTACGATATTAACAAAATCATATTGCTTGAATAATTTATCTGTCAACAAAGAGGCAAAACACCCTGTAACAACAATAACTTTAGAAGCCAAATTAGCATTTTTTCCTATTTCAGTCAAACGCTCATATATTTTATTATGACCATCTTCCCTCACTGAGCATGAATTAAGAATGATTACATCTGCATCTGACATGCTATTTACATACTTCATACCAGCCTTAGATAATATAGCAACTATTACCTCACTGTCACAGATGTTCATCCTACATCCGTATGTCTCTATATAAAAATGATTCATTGTTTTTGATGGGATTTCACAAACATTTCATATCTCAATTCCATCAATTGTTCCATATGAGTTTTTTCTGGGCAACAATGGTTTAATGAAATCTTCTCATATTTATTTCGCATACGAACAAGTGGGCATCCACCTCCACAAAGTGTAATAAACTCACACTGTAGGCATTTAGAATCCAAAGTATAATCAGCACCTATCAAATACTTAGAGAACTTGACCATATCGAAAGAACCATCATTTACGTTTCCTATTGTCTCTTTCTGATTGCCAACCATTCTCCAACATTTATATAGTTCTCCCTCTGGTCCTACAACAAAGGCAAAATATTTACTTGCCACACAGCTATGCCTTCTATACTTAGGAAGGAAAGACTTAATTTCAATGCCATATTTATCAAATATATCCAAGATAAACTGCGCCTTATACCCTCCTTCGCTAATATTGAACTCTGGAGACACACACTCCGAAGAAAGCAAATCAGAAACAAAGCCAGGATACATTGTTACCCGTTTGTCGTTTATTTCAGACTTAAAATCTTGATAAAACTTATTATAGTCATCTTTATTACGACGATCAATATTGGTACGAATATCTATGGTTATCTCTTTATTGATACTCAAAAGATATTTCAAATTATCCATGATTTTGCGATAGGTTGGTTGTCCGCCCAACAAGAATCTACGTTGATTATGTATTTCCTCAGAACCATCAAATGTTATTTGAATATTTCTTATCGCTAAATCTTTCATTAAATCTGCTTTTTCCTTGGTAAGCAAATAACCATTTGACACAATTTTTGCAGAGTACTCTATATTCTGTTGCTTAAACATCTTTGTCAACCGAACCATTGAATCAAAATTCAAAAGAGGTTCTCCTCCATACCACACAACACTAAGGCGCTTAAGATTTGAATTTGAGCAAACAAATTTAACGATAGCCTTTTCCGTCTGCTCATTCATCAGCACATTTGGTCTATCTTGCTCATAACAATAAATACAGCCAAAATTACAGCCTCTCGTAGGAAGTATCGTTAGTGCCATGTCCGAAGAATTATAACGATTCTTCAACACGTCTGCCAAATAGACATTGAGATCGTCCTCTTGACTATCAACTAATATACGTGCCTTAATAAGGAAGTCATAGTTTTGAAAATTTGTATAGGAGTCAGGTGTTTCTCTGAGTTTTTTCCACATATCAATATCTTGCTCATAGATTCTTATAAAAGCAAGAGACATTGTGTTAAACAGAAGATAACCATATTTCTCAGACTTTGACAATATGTTATATTTAGACCAATACATACTACATTATTTTAGTAATTAATGAAAATAGGCGAGAAGAACCAACAAGGTTTCTTCTCGCCATTTTACTTACAAACTGAGATCACCCCAGCACATGTCACAAGGACCACTCTCACAGAAGTTGCTATAAGCAAAAATGGAGTTTGCTTCCTGTGCAACTGCTACAATCTGAAAAGCTATTTTCATGTGTGTTAGCATTTAAGATTACTCCTACTCTTTTAAGGTTTTTCGGATTCCACCTCTTTGTATCATTTTACAAAACTTTACTTATTCCATTCTTGTGGTTTCTTTTCCAACCAATCAGCTAAAGCCAAAAGCAATTTTCCCACAAGTTCCTGAATTAAGCCCAAAATCCAAAGGACTACATTCTTCAATACATCCAATACTTTCATTAGTTTTTCCATAAGATACTCTATTAATGATTAAACTTATATTATTCTTTCGAATTTTCAATTAATTAAGCGAACATTATCAATCCCACTACTATCAAGAATGCTATCAGAGTATAGATATTCCAAACTACCCAACGGAATAACCAAAAGGCAATACCGAATATCACTATAATAAATGAAATAACATAAAAACCGATATAACCTACAATACAACTTAAAACTAAGCTTAGAATTCCCATGCCCAGTCCGTCTTGGATAAAAGTGGAAATAACAAGAACTACCAAATATAACAGGCCACCACCCAAAAATAGTATTGCCACTGCACTTGTCAATGCGGAATAAATACCATCATACCAATTACCAAAACGTCTTACCATATTATCCAAACGTGTCCACCAACTTCCGCTCGGAGTATTGTCATCCTGTACACTGTACGATGTCCCAGCTTGATAATGCGGCAAAACACTACTCGACTTTTTAAAGATTCGTCCAAATTTAGCAAAAAAGTTCCTCTCTTACTTTCCCCATCTTCAGTACTTGAAGAAATTGTAAATAGCTCATCAAACTTTTTAGATTCATCGGGAATGCCTATAACTACATTTACAGACTTTGTGGTTATAAATGCACCATCGAAGGTTACAGTCCAATCACCACCATCTTTATAGCACGTACCATTAGCATTACCATAACCAATACATTCATACTCTCCAGAACCATTAACAAAAATATTACAAGAATGTTTCATTGTAGTACCAGCCCATGAGTTAAATGTAATATTCACTGTAATAATTCCAACATGTTTGGTGCTTAAAGTCAACTTTGGTGTCAAAAAATGGACCCCACCAGGCAACGCACTCGTATAATCATTTAATACTTGCCCTGAATTAGAATAATTTGCAAAAACAACATTAGTTATTTCGATTGGAGCGTTAGCCTGCAAAGATGGATAAATTTTCAAAGGAACACGGATCAATTCCGCATTTTGATAGGAAACGCAGTAAGTAAAATCTCCAGGCTGCTTAAAAAAAGTCCCCCGTGAGTTTCCCCAACCAGTAAGTTCGTACACTTTCGAACCTGAAATATTAATGTTTTTTATATCATATTCATCGAATATTTCACCTTTCGAATCGAGTATTATGATATGGAATACCTGGTTAGAAAGATAGAAGTTTGTATCAATAGTCATTCGTGGAGTCAGATAATACAAACCGACTCGCATAGGAATTCCATAATCATCAATAATTTTATTATCATTATTAAAATTGGCAAACTCCACACATTTTATCTCAATCCTTGGGATATTCTGTTCCTCTCTTTTTTGCTCAAACTCTGCCAGTTTTGTTTTCAATAATTTTGCAAAGGCGGCAAATACAACAGCATCACAAAATCCGACTTCGCGAGCAACACCTGTCAATTGCTTACTATTTGTTTTGATATCAAGATTATTAGGATGAAGATTTTCCGTACCTTTCAAAAAACTGACAGCATTTTCCAGAAGTTTCTTGTCGTCTTGATTTATTTGATTATTCACCAACACGCTAAATATAGCTTCTATTGACTTCACTTCTTGTTCAGACAATAGTTGCTGTATTCTGGGGTTAGATAAAAAAAGATAAGCATCTAAAAAATTCGTAACATACCTATTAATAATAATAGGATCTACGACAGGGTCCTTTGAAGTTTTATTATTCTCAGGTGCTTGTTTCTTTTGTTCAGAACGCTTTTTGTGGAATTTTTCTAATAGTTTTCCTTTAAATTCCTCATATGTAGCCTCATCATTAGTAAACATATCACGAGCAACCCCCGTGAATTGTTTGCTATAAGTTTTAATATCTAAATTATTCGGATGAAAATTCTCACATTTTTTTAATATATCAATAAACTCTCTTGCGGTATCCTCAACCTCATCCTGAACATAACGTTTATTCCAAAGGTTACTTAGCCCTTCAATTGCTGTCCATTCTTCTTGGTCAAGCTGGTCCTTGATTTCTGCACTTTTTAAGAACTGGCATGCTTCCACCCAATTCTTTACATTACGATTTAATATGATTTGATCCATCCTATAAAGATTAATAGTTTTAGAAGGGACCATTTTCTACTAATAGCCCCTTCATTTTTTTTAACAATCACAAACTATTCTATATTCATTGAGCTAAAAGAGTTTGGGATGTCAGCAATTCTTCTTCGCTCTTCACACCTGTCACTTTAAGTTGAAAATCTATATCATCATGTTCCACTTGAGCATGAACAGATAACATGCCTTCGTTATCTATATTAAAAGTAACATGAACAGGAGAACCCTTTGGCCAATCTTTGTTTAACAATAATTTCGCAGGTTCAGAGGTAACTAAACGGCAGAATTTATCCTCAACAGTAGAATCAGTTTCTGGATTTGTAAAATCGCTTTCCCAAATAGGTAAGGTCAGAACATGCTGATTTTCATAAGCTGTACAGAATTCCCGTTTAAAGGAAAAAGGAAGACTCGTATTCGCAAATATCATATTTCCCACTTTATTTTCAACAAGTCCTAAACCATAAGTCTTACTGGTCACATTCATGACACGGGCACGGTCGCCACGAATAGGAGCTGGCCGATCATCTCTATCACCTTCCTCATACTCTTGTACGGCCTGAGAATAAGCTTCATTCATTGCATAGATTGCCGCACCCTTAGCAACAACCTCATCAACATCACCTATTCTTGCATCAACCCCATACTCTTGATCAATTCTTGCCTTAACCTGTGGCATACGGCTACTTCCACCAACTAACAAAAATTCATCAATTTTTTCAAATCCTTTCTTACGAGCAATCTCCAAAATTGAATTCGTAGCATCAATAGTCTCATTCAACTTACTAATAGTCAAACTATCAAACAATTCACGAGTTATTTCAAAGCGAGCAGATTTTCCTTCCCAATTGATGTTAACATTTACCTTATTTTTACCTGTTAGTAACTTCTTTTTATTTTCTGCCATATTAAGAAGTGTATTCTTAAGCATCGTGTCTCCGTCAAAAGAAAAGTTAGTATCATTTGCACTATTAAATGCATCTAACATATAAGAAGCCAACTCAGTATCCCAATCTACACCGCCCAAATGATGATCACCACCAGTAGCTATAACCTTAATGGCTCCCTTATTCACTAATATTATAGTAACATCAAATGTGCCGCCGCCCAAGTCATACATCAAAATGGTTTTTCGTTCATCTACTTTTGTTCCATAAGCAATTGCTGCAGCTGTTGGTTCGTTTATGATAGACAACACATTCAAGCCAGCGATGATACCAGCTTGCTTCGTCTGCATACGCTCCTTATTACCAAAATAAGCAGGACAAGTAATCACAACATCTTTAATAGGCTCAGGAAAACCATTAGCATCATTGGCATCCTTAACCAATTTCTTTAATATCAACGCTGATATTTCAGAAGGATCCAGATGATAGGGAGTGGTATTTAAAGACTTGTCAAAAGCTGCATCATTACCCATTTCTCGCTTGATAAAAGACACAGCCTTTTCTGGTTCTGTTTCCAACATAGCTTTTGCATCCTTACCAACCAAGACATTATTTTCATCCTCAAAATAAACTACAGAAGGAGTGGTTGCATCTCCTTCAAAATTACGAAGTACTACTGCTTGATCAAACTGATCTACCTGAGCTATACAACTATATGTTGTACCCAAATCGATTCCATATACTGCACGACTTTTATCCATAATTATATTGATTTAATAATAAAAACGACTAAAATAAAAAGAATATTCTCACTACTTATTGTACTTATAAACATCTACTACTGCTGGACGGAAATACACTTCTCGTTCAGCACCCCTTGCAGGATCAAATGCCATATAAGAGAAGCCACACTGACACACCTTGGCAATTACATTATTTAGATTCTCATCCGTAGTAGGTATCAATCTGTTCACCCTATGCTGCCCCTTTGCAAACAAAGTGCCTACTTCTGGTACATAGCTATTCAAATCATACTCATCACTCAAGGTATCTGTTATAAGAAGCATAAAATGATTTATCTGCCCAATCAATTTGTCATAAGCCCCCACTTCAGCCTTAGCTGCCTCTGTTTTATAATATTCATAGGTACGCGCAATACTATCATAAATCATGACGATTGAGTTTTTATATGGTTTCAGCATCTTAGCATAGAGATTGTTTTGTAGTTTCTCTAATTCTTTATGCATATTCTTCATGACATCATCTCGTTGTTCAAGCATTTTACAAGACTGTGCCACTTGAGATAGTTCTTGAGACAAAACACCAAAATCAATACTCGTTGCAGGAGTTCTATGTTCAGGTCTTTGATTATTTTTTTCTTCGCGCAAAGTATTCAATTCTTGTACTTTAACATCAAGTTCTGCCTCTTTTTCTTTTAATTTTTCCTCTATTTCCTTTTTTTCAGCCAAAACTTTGTCTAAAGATTTTTGTCGTTCTATAATCTCTGCTTGAGCAATAGAATAATCATTCCGTAAATTCTGCAATTCAGAATTCAATGAATCCAATTGCTCTTGTATCTCTAACGACTTTGTTCCATTTCTTCATTAATCTTTGACTCTGCTTGTTTTTTTATCAACTCACTAAGTGTCGCTATTTGTTTTTTTAAATCAGCAACATTTTCATTAATACTTATTCCGAAAAATCCCATAGTTATTGTTTTAAGTAAAAAAAATTAGCACATCTTCTCCAAATAATCTTTAGGAATATATGCTGTAAAAATCGTTCCAACACCTTCGATTATTAAGCCAACTCTTGTCTGTCCCTTGATTCGACAAACTTTACCTTCAAAGCCAACAAACTTTCCTCTGACAATTTTCACCTTGTCATCCTTTGCAAACTTAAATTTGGCGTCAGGAACAAACAACTTATCCTCTTCTTCTACAGCATTCCACTTGATAAAAAAATTCATTTGCTTTGCTGGTATCACCAAGGGTTTGATGCCTTTCCTGCCAACCATTCTTCCTGTTTCATCCCTATAAGGTACATAATAATGATGAAAGAAACCGAGTTCACCCTTGCCCACATATTTTTTCATTTCAGCCTCTGTGCTCTTTACAAACAAGAAGTTAGGAATTAAAGACACCTGTTTGTTTTTACGCTTACCATTCTGCACAATACATTTTTCTTGAATTGGCAAGAATACCTCTATTCCTTTCGCCTCCAAAAAATCCTTCGCTTTCTTCTCTTGGCCATACGCAGCCTCATCAAAAACCAAACCGCCTCTTCCACATTTGCTGCAGAAGAGGCGGTTTTTATATTGTCTGTAGAACATTTTGCACTCAGCTTTGAAACATAAGTAGGGGTCACCCCATTATGTATATTATAGGGAGACATGGCTACATTTTGTGTGCCACTTTTAGGAGAGTTTTCTCCTTTGTTTTGTCCTTTAAACAAAGAGACAGGCCTTTTATTATTAGGCATAGGTTTTAGATTCTTATATAATATAAAAAGAAAAAGCGGGGATCATGCCTTGTTACCCGTTCTACAAACTGAGGTCCTGAGATTACCCATCATCGCTGAACGAGCAACCACAGACCCCACGCCGATATGAATTATATACATCATGATATAATCATACAACGTGACATCTGCTAGTTGCCATGTTCTTGACGATGATTTGAAATTTCTCAGGTTTCAGTTTGTCATGAACAAGCGCGTAGCAAACGCCCTTCCAAATTTATATTTGTCCCACTCCCTTGCTGTCCCCTGCATTATTCATGCATTCTACAGCTATCGGCATGGGATATATTTGCAAAAGTACAAGAAATAAATGGAACTTCAAAACTTTTTCCAAAATATTTTTCAAAAAAGATAAAAACAGATGTGTTTATGCATTAGATGATATGCGTTGTTAAGAAAAGTAGTAAAGAATGACAAGAAGAAACAAGTTTTAGTAATCCTTTCAAGAATAAAAATACTTATTGGGGAAACAAAAGGGCATCACCTATAAAGAAGACTCCACACTAAAGTTTCCTTTATAAAGGAAATTTTCAATCATTTTCCTTCCCCTATAAAGGAAACTTGAAAGTATACACCGATATTTCAACCAACATCATATAATATTAACTATAATCTTGCAAAGATATTAATGACATTCACGTCATACCACTTTGGAAGAAGCAAAAGAAAGGAATCTAAGACTCGCACACCCATAAATAGAAGCCCTAATTAGATAAATTGCGACTATATTCCTAAAAACAGGTCAGCATCAGCCTGACGTGTTTCCTTGGAACGTTTGAATCTACGGGCTATTTGCAGTTTCAGCACCCTGTCAACAACAACCTTACATATAGCCCAAGCTACCAAATACCCCAAAGCAAAACGATAGTCGTAAGCAACCCATACCAACACAGCCAACATCCAAAGCCATTTCACTACGAACAGAAGTATACGTTTGTTTCTCACATAACTACTCTCACGCTTATCAATGGGATTATTATAAGACTGGTGCTTGCCCTGTCCATCTACTATAAAGCTGTAGCGATGATTGTTGTATGTGTAATAAGTGAAATAAAAGGGAACATAGAGAAGTTCACCTTGGTTGGTTAGTTCGATGTTGGTAGAAGTCTTTAACTTGCGCACCTTTTGATTGCCAATCTGAGCATGCACGCTGCGCATCGCCAACTCATCCGTATGTGCCTTGCCCCACTTCTTCCCATTACATCCTCTGCACTCATAGTAGACAAGGCTGTGAGAATATGACTATCAGTGGCATCAATGTTGTCTGCCACAAAAGGACTCAGAGCCTCTGTGTCGTAAGGTAAGCAAGCTGTAAAGTCGCGAAGTTCCTTGGGAAGTTCACCCTTGCCATCGTTGGCTAAGAACAAGTAGGCCATCTTGCCTGTTGCATTGCCATGAAGCTGCTGCTGATTAGCGCCATTGCCGCTCCAAGCCACCTGATAAGTACCCTCATAAAGATACATAGGCAGATAGACACAGAATACCTCCTCGGCATCGATGGCCTGGAAAACATCGCATGGAACAAAGTCGATATCAACCAAAGTTTGCGCCATCAAGTGCTTAAAACCATCTACATTAATGGTAGGCGACACATAACGCAAAGGCATGTGCGCTTCAACCGTCTGAAGAACAGGGCTATTCATACGGTTATGACAAACAGGGCATGTTATAACCTTGTCAAATTCAAAGAAGTATGTTAGCTTAGCATTGCATGCCGGGCATTTCAACACTTGCAATTTACTTGTCTCTTCCATATATCTTCCTATTTTAATATTTTTCCTATGGTAATTCTATTATAGAGACATGATTTCCCTTAAAGGAACCATGACAAAATCTCTTTCCTCCATCAGGGGATGAGGAATCTTCAGGTCGGGCTGGTCTATACGAAGATCATCATACAGTAGAATATCTATATCTATAATGCGGTCGTGATATTCACCATTCACCGATTTGAGCTTACGGCCCATCTCTTGCTCCACCTTCTGAGTAGCCTCAAGCAACTGGCGAGGCGCCAAAGGAGTGAGCACACAGGCACATGCATTGATAAAAGTCGTTGGGCGAAGAATAGCCCCACGGCTTAGTTTCGTATAGAGCTGACTGGCGCTCTACGTCGCCAATCAGCTCTCCTATCTTTTCAAGAGCCTCACGGATGTTACGTTTGCGATTGCCTAAATTGGATCCGAGACTCAGATATACTCTATGCATGTATACATAAATATGTTATTGAACGATGCTTCGCCTAAAACAAACGAAGCCATTTACAGCCTCAGCTATCACAGATATTAGTCGTTGAGAATGAGCAGAGAGTCACCGAAGCAACCAAACATATAGCCATTCTTCAAAGCCTTCATATAGGCTTCATATACAAGGTCGTAACCTCCAAATGCAGCAGTACTCATCATCAGTGTAGATTCTGGATGATAGAAGTTGGCCACCATGCAATCGGCCAGTCCGAACTCATAAGGAGGGAAGATAAACTTATTGGTCCATCCGTCAAACTCCTTCATCATTCCATCTGTACCCACCGCAGTCTCTGTAGCCTTGACCACACTCGTACCGATGGCACAAACATGATGACCGGCACGCTTGGTGTCGTTGACCAGTTCACAAGCCTCCTTGCCGATATGCATCTGCTCGGAGTCCATCTTGTGCTTGGTAAGGTCTTCCACCTCGATTTCATGGAAATTGCCCAATCCACAATGCAAGGTAATAAATGCAGAGTTGATGCCTCTGATCTCCATACGTTTCATGAGCTCGCGCGAGAAATGAAGCCCTGTGGCTGGCGCTGTTACGGCACCTTCCTTCTCAGCAAACACGCACTGGAAGTCTTCCATATCTTCCTCTGTGGCATGGTGTACCTCGCGATTGTCGATAATATAACGTGGCAATGGAGCCTCGCCCAAAGCAAAGAGCGAACGTTTGAAGACATCGTGCTGACCGTCCTCGTCATAGAGGAAGCGAAGAGTACGTCCACGGCTGGTGGTATTGTCGATTACCTCAGCCACCATCTCGTTGACATCATCAAAGAAGAGTTTGTTTCCTATACGAATCTTACGGGCTGGTTCTACGAGCACATCCCAGAGACGCATCTCCTCATTCAACTCTCTCAGCAGGAACACCTCAATCTTGGCATCGGTCTTCTCCTTCGTGCCATAGAGTCGTGCAGGGAACACCTTGGTGTTGTTGAATACAAACGTATCTCCCTCATCGAAATAGTTGACGATGTCCTTGAACTCAATAAACTCGCCTTCGATAGGATTTCCGTTAGCATCCTTGCGGTACATATCTATGGTTTCCGACTTTTTGTGTAGAACCATCATACGCGCCTCATCACGACGGGTTACCTCAAAGGTACGTTCCTCTCCGGTAGATGTCTTGACGATACGCTTGGTCTTGTGGGGATAAAGCGCCACTTGTGCCTCAGGCAACTTAAAGTTGAATTGTGACAGTTTCATGTTATATTTGTCTCCTTTCTAATGGTTACTAATTATATTCTATTACTATTCTGGAAATATCAAACTTGATGGATGTCTTCAATTTCCTGTTGTTCGAGCCATTCCCTGAAATTTTCGAAACTCACACAGTTGTCGACAGTAAAGTCGCCCACTCGGGTTCTTCTCAACTCAGTAAGAAAGGCTCCGCTTCCAAGTGCCCGACCTAAGTCGCGAGCCAAGGAGCGTATGTAAGTTCCCTTACCACATACTACGCGCAAACCGAGTTGCTTGGTCTCGTCGTCGTAATGGGTAAGTTCTATCTCGTCTATACGAACGCTCTTTGGTTTGAGCGTCACATTCTCTCCCGCCCTGCGCAAGGCATAGCTCTGTCGCCATTGACCTTGACAGCACTATAAGTAGGCGGAACCTGCTGAATGTCACCGATAAACTGAGGCAACGTTTCCTCTATGAGCTGTCGGGTAATATGACGGGTGGGATAAGTATGATCGACCGTATGTTCAAGATCATAGCTGGCTGTCGTGGCTCCCAACTGAAGTGTCGCTGTGTACTCCTTAGTATGAGTCTGCAGCTGTTCTATCTCCTTGGTCTTCTTTCCTGTGCAAAGCACGAGGACGCCTGTAGCCAAAGGGTCGAGCGTACCTGCATGTCCTATCTTCACCTTATGGTGCAAAAACTTAGAAAGTACGTATCTGATATGTGCCAAAGCCCCAAAACTTGACATACGATAAGGTTTGTCGATGGCAATGATTTCTCCTGTCTGGAAATTCATGTCTGGCAAAAGATTTGTCGTTACTTATTAAAGAAGAGAGAAAAGAATGGTGGCTAAACCTGCTATGGTACAATAGATGCCAAAGTAGATAAGTTTGCCTTTCTTGACAATATTGATCATCCATTTGCAGGCAAGACAGCCTGAAATAAAGGCAGCCACAAAGCCAATAATCATAGGCAAGGTGTCAACACCTCCAAGTGTTTCCTCTCCTTTCAGTCCTTTGATTAGTCGAGCAACGCCTCGCCAAGTATGGGAGGAATGACCATGAGGAAAGAGAATTGTGCCATCTTCTCCTTCTTATTGCCCAACAGAAGACCTGTTGCGATGGTGGTACCTGAGCGGGAAAGACCTGGCAAAACAGCCAAAGCCTGGCCCAGACCAATGACAAACGCATGCCAAAGGCTTATGTTCTCACGCTGACGTGGTTTAGCATAATAAGAGAAAGCAAGGACCAGAGCAGTTACGAGCAACATGCATCCTACTATGAGCAGTCCAGAACCGAAGATTTTTTCTACTTCATCCTTGAAGAAGACTCCAACGACGCCAACAGGAATCATGGAGACTACAATATTAAGCGCATACTTAGTCTCCTCGTTCATCTGGAACTTAAAGAGTCCTTTCAAAATCCAGTCGATTTCTTTCCAAAGTACTACCAAAGTACTCATGACTGTTGCTACATGCACCAAGATAGTAAAACCCAGATTAGCCTCACCGTTAATACCAAACAAATAGGCACCAATAGCCAAATGACCGCTACTACTAACTGGCAGATATTCTGTAAGTCCCTGAACAAGACCTAACACCAAGGCTTCAAACCAATTCATTGATAAATACTATTTTTTATTATTGAATAATGTGTATGTATCGGGATATAAATATTACTTATTGTCTTTTGGCTTACGAATGACAGCATAAATAATAGAAAGAAACCCAAACAGAGTAACTACTGGTGCTACTACGATACGGCGTGTGCTGAAGATATCGGTATCGAAAGTATGCTCGTCTGAGCCAGATCCGCTCATCAAGAGAAAACCGATGATGACAATAGCCATCCCCACAGCCAAGAGGATGAAGTTTACTTTGCCGAATGCTAAATTTTTCTTATCCATTTATTATATATATATAATTAATAATGTGTAATGTTCGATATTCTAAATCTTATACAAGTCGCCTGCCTTCATCTTGAGGAATTTGTTGACAGAGATGCTGGCACAGATGGCAGTTATGATGACTCCAAAAAGGAAAACTGAGCCACCCGTTATGGCAAGTTCCTGCCATCCCATCACCATGAGCAGTTCTGGCTCATGCACATACCATGCATAAAGACTGCCTCCCAAAAAGCCGTTGGCAATCAATGCCGACAACAATCCAATCAGTATGGCCCTATTCACAAAGGGACGTCGGATGAATCCCCATGAGGCTCCAACAAGCTTCATCGTGTGTATCGAGAAACGTCGGGCGTAAATGCCGAGCCTTACGGTATTATTGATTAGCGAGAAAGATATAAACGTGAGGAGAGCCGCCACGATGAGCAATCCGATGCTTATCTTGGTCAGCATTTGATTCACCTGCTCTATCAGGTCATGCTGGTAAGACACCTCTGTAACACGTGGATAGGCTTTCAGTTCCTTGACCACCCATTTCAGAGAGTCATTATTGCATAGTCGGCCTGAGCTGTCAACTCGATAGAAGGCTGGAAAGGATTGACTCCGGCAAACTCACTGGGGTTTACTCCAAGATCGTGAGTAGCCTCCTTAAGAGCCTTCGCCTTCGAAATGTAGTTGATTGTCTTGACATAAGGCTTGGCTTTCAGCTGTTTGCACATCTGAACGACCTCAGAATTGGTCATATCCTGTTCAAGCATCACGGACACGACAAGGTTCTCCTTCACATAGGAGGAGAGATTTCTTCCCATAAGTACGGAGAATATGACCAGTCCGAGCAAAACGAGCACCATGGCGGTGCTTATACATAGAGTTACCACCTGCAATCCTCGGTGACTGCTGGGCTTATATTGTTTCTTTCTCATTTACCAAAAGGGTATAATATTCCAAATTTGGTGCAAAGTAACAAAAAAATGTGCGAATAAACGAAAGTTTAATAGACATTAACACAAGAAAGGAGAGTCAACCCATGGGTCAACCCTCCCTTTGTGTATAAAGAAAAAATCGTTTATTATATCTTTCGCAACTTACATCTTGGTGATGACACCTTTCTCTGTACTTTCGAGGAACTTGATGATATTGCGAACTTCTTCTCCGTCTGGCACCTGATCCTTGATCTGGTTAATGGCATCGAAGAGGGATGTCTGACCATGGAATACCAATCGGTAGGCATTAGCCACATGCTTGAGCACCTTCTCACCGATGTTGGCTGCTCCATGATAATACTGTTAGGACCCGCATACTTCACAGGCTTACCACCCGCAATAATATAAGGTGGAATATCTTTGGAGAAAGTTGTTCCTGCCTGTATCATCGCCAAGTCGCCAACTCTGGTCTTGGCATTTTCTACTACAGATGTAGAGTAGATGACGCCATTACCTATCACACAGTCGCCAGCTATCTTAGTTCCATAACCGAACACGCAACTGTTACCTATCACGGTATCGTGAGAGATATGGGCACCTTCCATAAGAAAGTTGCTGTTGCCAAGCACTGTTTTACCTCCCTTGTGAGTACCTCGGTTGATAACCACATTCTCACGGATAGTATTGTTATCGCCAATCACTACTTCACTCTCTTCACCAGTATAGTTGAAATCCTGTGGGAGGGCAGCGATAACGGCAGCCTGGAATACCTTATTATTATTACCCATGCGAGTACCATTCATGATGCTCACGAATGGATAGATGGTACAGTTGTCACCGATAACAACATCGTCCTCAATATAGGCGAATGGATATATCTTGCAGTTGTCTCCTATCTTAGCCTTTGGAGAAACCTCTGCCTTTGGACTGATTATACTTGCCATAATAATCTAACATTTTACATTTAACACTTAACATTACTTGGCTCCACCACCCAATGCATAGTATAGGTTGACCACAGCCTGCATTTTGTAGAAGTCGTCAGCCACCTTGGAGAGCTGTACATTGAGCAATGATGACTGTGCCTGGATAACCTCAAGATAAGAACCACCAGCCTCACCCATCAACTTACGGGTGTCTTCTACGTTCTGCTTGAGTACCTCGATCTGCTGCGCCTCGATTCTTCCCTTCTCATCGGAAGAGTTGTAGAGTACGAGGGCATTGCTTACTTCGCTGCCAGCCTTCAACACTGCATCCTGCCAAGTGTTGTAAGCCTGCTCGTACTGCATCTTAGCCACCTTGAGTCCTGCAATGAGTCTTCCATTCTGGAAGATAGGCTGAACAAGTGAGCCCACAGCAGAGAGAAGCCACTTTCCTGGATTTACGATACCAGCTCCAGCTGAGTTGGTAAAGGCACCAGTACCAGAAATAGTGATAGAAGGATAGAACTTGCTGCGGGCAGTCTCCACTCCATAGAAGCACTGCGCCAAGTTCATCTCGCTGCATGTACGTCAGCCCGATTGTTGAGCAACTGCAAACCTACACCTGTAGAGAAGTTGGCAGGAAGACTCTGATTATCAAGTTTGCCCCGTGCGATGGCATGAGCCTGCTCGCCAAGAAGAAGGCTGAGCGAGTTCTCTGTCTCACGAATCTGTCGCTTCAGGTCTGCTTTCTGTGCAAGAACAGAGTAATAGTTAGACTCTGCTGCCTGCACCGATGTTGAGCGATAACCCATCTTGGCATCCTTGAGCAACTGCATTGTTTGCCATGTGTCTTGGTAAGACCTTCCATATCGTTCACTATCTCAAGCTGCTTGTCGAGCATAAGGAGCGAATAGTACATATTGGCAATATTCGCAACGAGGTTCGTCTGTACAGACACCTGGTAGTCCTTCATCTGCAACAGCGCCATCTGAGCACCGCGCTTCTGTGAAAGAAGATTGCCAAAGAGGTCAACACTCCATGACGCATTCACTGGCAGACTATAGGTCTTTGTCGCTTTGTTACCGTCCCAAGAAGAGATGGTTCCCTGTGGGGTAAATGCAAAAGAAGGTATGAAAGCCAACTTGGCACACTTCAACTGCTCCTCAGCCATCTTTACGTTCAAAGCAGCATTGAGGAGATTGGCGTTATTGGCAAGTCCCTTCTCGATAAGAGTCTGCAACTGTGGATCGGTGAAAACGCTGCGCCAAGGAATATTGGCAAATGATGTAGTATCCTTCACAGCCAACGTATCGGATATAGAAGCTGAATCGCGTACGATACCATTAGTTTTCACATCAGGACGCTCATACTTTCCGTAGAGAGTCTTGCAGCTGCTCAATGAGAGCGCTGCGAGACCCAATATGATAATATTTAAATTCTTTTTCATTGTTTCGTTTGAAGTTACAACGTTATTACTTCTTCTCGATACCTTTTCTGCGATGAGCAGCATTGGCATACTGCTCCAACTCTGAGACAGCTCGGCATTGAACTCGTCCTCAAACTTCAAAGGAGTAAGCTTCTCCTGCAACCACTCGAAGACGGCGAAGAGAGCTGGGACGACGAAGATCTGACAGATTGTACCGATCAACATACCACCTACAGCGGCAGCACCCAAAGTCTGGTTACCATTCTTGCCTACACCTGAAGCGAACATCAGAGGCAGCAGACCAATGACCATCGCCAGAGAGGTCATCAAGATAGGACGGAGACGGGCTCCGGCACCAAGGATAGCAGAATACTTGATAGCCATACCCGTACGACGACGCTCCAGGGCGAACTGTACAATCAGGATGGCGTTCTTAGCCAACAGACCAATCAACATAATCAACGAAATCTGCATGTAGATATCGTTAGAGTGACCGAAGAGGTTGGTGAAGATGAACGAACCTGCCAAACCGAATGGGATAGACAATACCACAGACAGAGGCAAGATGTAACTCTCGTACTGGGCACTCAAGATGAGGTAAACGAATACGATACAGAGTGCGAAGATCAAACCTGTAGAGTTGCTGGATTCAGCCTCAGAACGGGTCAAACCAGAGTACTCATAGCCATAGCCCTCTGGCAATGTCTCCTTGGCAACCTCAGCTATCGCCTTCATACCGTCACCGGTAGAGTAACCGGTGTTAGGAGTTACAGATACATCCATAGAGGTAAACAGGTTGAATCGTGTAATGTTAGATGGACCATAAATCTTCTTCAGAGTCACGAACTCGCTTACAGGAGACATGGTTCCATCAGAACAACGAACGTAAATCTTGCTCAGATCGTCTGGACGCATACGACTCTCAGGACCAGCCTGAATCATCACACGGTAGAGCTTACCGTAGGCATTGAAGTTAGATGCGTAGAGACCGCCGAGGTAACCCTGCATTACAGACAACACAGAAGATGGAGAGATACCAGCCTGCTTGGTCTTGGCAACATCTACATCCACCATATACTGAGGATAGTTAGGGTTGTACTGAGTCTGAGCGGTCTGGATTTCAGGACGCTTGTTCAACTCAGACAGGAACTTCTTCACATTATCATAGAACTTGTTCAAGTCACCACCGGTCTTATCCTGCATAGTCATAGTGATACCATTCTGTACAGAGAAACCGGAAATCATAGGTGGAGCGAAGGCAAGAACTGTGCATCCTTGATGGCAGCAGTCTGCTTGTAGATCATACCCAATACAGAAGTAGATTCCATAGGGTTGACAAACAATGCCTCAATACCGCCACCCGTACAAGCCTCCTTGATACGGTGGAAGAATCCACCCGGACGCTCCTCGAATGGCTTCAACTTTACGATGATGGTACCCTGGTTAGAACCGGCACCTCCGATGAAGCTATAACCCATGATGGCGTTACGGGTTGCGATGGCTGGGTTGTTAGCCAGCATCTTATCCACCTGCTCCACTACCTCGGAAGTACGTTCCTGAGTTGTTCCAGGAGCGGTAGAGATACATGCGAAGATTGTACCAGTATCCTCATCAGGCACCAGACCCGTCTTGGTAGTACCCATCAGGCAACCAAGCCCACGATGCTGACAGCCACCAAGCTACCAGCGATAATGCCATGACCGATAACCCACTGTACACCTTTCTTATATTTATTGGTAATTTTATCAAACTGATAGTTGAACCCAGCATGGAAGCGGTCGATAAGCGACAACTTCTTCTCGCCATGCTCCTCATCATGTGGTTTCAATAACACCGCACAAAGAGCAGGAGACAAAGTCAACGCGTTGACAGCAGAGATGACGATTGACACCGCCATGGTAACACCGAACTCACGATAGAAGTAACCAGATGTTCCACCGATGAATGATACAGGAACGAACACGGCAGACATCACCAATGTAATAGAGATGATAGCGCCAGAGATTTCATTCATCGCATCAATAGAAGCTGTAAGGGCGCTCTTGTAACCCTGGTCGAGTTTAGCATGAACCGCCTCGACCACCACAATGGCATCGTCGACCACAATCGCAATGGCCAACAACAAAGCGGAGAGCGTCAGCAAGTTGATAGAGAATCCGAACACCCACAGGAAGAAGAATGCACCAACCAAAGCCACTGGTACGGCAATCATAGGAATCAAGGTAGAACGGAAATCCTGCAAGAAGATATATACCACGATGAATACCAATACCAAGGTGATAATCAAGGTAAAGATTACCTCTTCGATAGATGCGAACAAGAATTCGGTAACATCCATCAGGATGACATTCTTCAATCCAGGAGGATAACTCTTCTCCAGTTCATCAAGCGTTTTCTTTACGTCGCTGGCAATCTGGGTAGCGTTAGAACCGGCAATCTGCTGAACCATACCCATCACGGCAGGCTGACCATCATTGAGCAGGTTTACGTTATACTGCAAACCACCCAACTCAACCTTGGCAATTTCGCGAGGCGGAGAGTCTGACCGGAAGTATTGCTCTTGATGAGAATGTTCTCATACTCCAATGGAGTCTTCAAACGACCCTTATAACGCAAGGTATATTCATACTGCATATCAGAACTCTCACCAAAGCTACCAGGAGCAGCTCGATATTCTGCTCTGACAAAGCCTGAGAAACATCAGAAGGAACCAGTCCGAATTCCTTCATCTTCTCTGGCTTCAACCAGATACGCATAGAGTAGTTACGGGTAGAAGGGCTCTGCACATCACCCACACCATTGATACGCTTCAACTGAGGAACGACGTTGATCAAGGCGTAGTTGGTAACAAACTGGTCGTCGTAACGGCCATCGTCTGTGGTCAGAGCGAACATGATCACGTTGGAACTCTGACGCTTGGTTACGGTCACACCCACCTTGGTAACCTCGGCTGGCAGCAATGACTGTGCCTGGGACACACGGTTCTGCACGTTTACGGCAGCCATATCAGGGTCAGAACCCTGCTTAAAGTATACAGTGATGCTGGCATAACCAGAGTTGGAAGCCTGAGAAGTCATGTAAGTCATGTTCTCCACACCATTGATACTCTCCTCCAAAGGAGCGATAACTGAGTTCAACACCGTCTGAGCATCAGCACCTTGATAGGTGGTAGACACCGAGATGGTAGGCGGCGCGATGTTCGGATACTGCTCAATAGGCAGCGACACCAAGCCGATAGTACCCAGCAAGACGAAGAAGATAGAAACTACCGTCGAGAGTACTGGGCGTTTTATAAAGTTTGTAAATGACATAATTTACCTATTTTCCTTAGACCTTATAATATATTACTTTTTTCCGCCCATAGCTGTAGCGAATGCGTGAGCATTGTCCTGAGACTCACTCAACTTGCAGCCTCAGCAATCTTCTGGTTGTAACGCTCCAGCGTGATAGGCTTGATCTGCTGACCATCGGTCAACTTGGTGATACCCTTCAAAACGATGCGGTCACCTACATTGAGGCCAGAAGTTACGATATAGTTCTTGCCGTCATCCTGTGGATTAACCTTAATCTCTGTATATTTTACCTTGTTATCCTTGGTTACGGCATAAACGAAAATCTTATCCTGCACCTGAGAGCAAGCCTCCTGAGGGATAACGATAGCACTGTTATGATCGTTAGGAACCACGATAGAACCAGCACCACCACTCTTCAGCAACTTCTCCGGATTAGGGAAGTGAGCGATGAGAGAGATAGAACCAGAAGTTGCATCGATGACACCACTCATCTTGACAACCTTACCTGGATGATTATAGATAGAACCGTCAGCCAACTGCAACTTAACAGCTGGGAACGCAGCGATAGCAGCCTGAATACTGCCATTGGTCTTAGACATATTCAAAATCTGAGACTCGGAGAGTGAGAAGAACACCTCCATGGTGCTGATGTTGGAAACTGTAGTAAGAGCCTGACCTGAAGCGCTTACCAAAGCACCCACCTTGAAAGGAAGGCTACCAACAACACCTGCAGAAGGGCTGGTAACAGTACACCAAGCCAACTGCTCGCGAGCTGAAGCCAAAGCCGCCTCAGTCTGCGCTACCTGAGCCTTAGCTGTAGCATAGCTGTTGGCTGCAGTAGAAAGCTCATACTGACCAATAATCTTGCTGTCGAAGAGCTTCTTGTTGTTCTCGTAAGTCAACTTAGCTGTGTTAGCCTGTGCCTTCGCTGTATTCACAGCTGCTGCAGCAGAGCGAACGGCAGCCTGATAAGTCTCGCTGTCGATAGAGAAAAGAGGCTGACCTGCTGAAACAGTCTGACCCTCATGTACAAAAACCTTTGTAATGAAGCCAGAAACCTTAGGACGCACCTCTACATCCTGAATACCTTTAATAGTGGCAGGATAAGTAGTCTGCAAAGCGGCGCTGGTAGTTCCTATAGTCACTACAGCAAACTCATCATCACCGAAGTTAGGCAGACCGCCCTTCTTGCTTCCGCCACATGATGTTAAAGTTGCGAGAGCTGCAACAAACAAAACGTTTTTAATCTTCATACCTATTTATTTAAATACAATTATTATTATTAATCTGCTATTCAACATGCCACTACAGCACATTGTCATTGCCTTTTTACAAGTAATCCGACTTTCTTATGTCGAAAACTCAAAATACCAATAGAGTTTTTAAAGGCGGTGCAAAATTACTAATATTATAGCAATATTGTACATTTGCCAAGTGTATTTTAACATTAATTATTTTGTATTTAGAGTTTTCCTCATGTAAGGAGCCTATTAAGCCTAATCTTGCCATCTATTAAAGCCAATCCCGGTCGTCTATTAAGACCGAGCTTGGTCATCTATTAAGACCAAGTCTGGTCATCTATTAAGGCTAACACCGGTCTTTATAGGTGACGAAGCTCAGTAACAGAAGACGAGGGGCATTTCCTGCTTTTTCATTTTTCCAACTGTGGAAATTTTCTTTTCCAACTATCTCTTACGGAAAAGCCAGTTACTCTATCAGTCCGTGCTCCTTGGCTTTCTGCATAAGCAATTCCATGAGGGGCTCACGCTCATTGGCCACCTTGCCGTCCAGCACAGCGTCCTTGAGAGTCTGCTTCAGCGCTCCTACCTCAGGACAGGAGCCCAAATGGAACATTTCCATGATTTCCCGGCCATCTATACAAGGCTGGAACAGTCGCTTGTAGTCGCGCACCTTCAAGTCGGCAATCTTTTCGCGCACCAAGCGGAAATTATCCAGGAAGTGCTGTTTGCGCACTTGGTTTTTGCTGGTAATGTCGGCTTCGCAAAGTGTCATCAAGTCGTCAATATCATCGCCGGCATCGTTCAGAAGTCGACGCACAGCGCTGTCGGTCACTTCCTCGTCGGAAATAACAATAGGCCGCATGTGCAACTCTACGAGTTTCTGCACATATTTCATCTTGGCATCCATGGGCAACTTCATGCGACGGAACATCGAAGGAATCATTCTGGCTCCCACGACATTATGGTTACGGAAAGTCCAGCCTGCCTGATTGTCCCACCGCTTGCTGCGTGGTTTGCCTATGTCATGAAGCAAGGCAGCCCAGCGCAACCAGAGGTTAGAGGTTTGACGGCAAACATTTTCGAGCACCTCCATCGTATGGTCATAGTTGTTCTTATGCGAGCGACCGCAACGTGTCTCCACCTTGTCAAGCTCACAAAGTTCGGGCATGATGAGCTGCAGAAGCCCTGTATCCTTGAGATAATAGAATCCACAACTGGGATGAGGCGAAAGCATAATCTTGTTCATCTCGTCGGCTATGCGCTCACCGCTGATAATCTTCAGTCGGTCGGCATTGCGCGAGAGCGCCTCGTAGGTTTCGTCCTCTATCTGAAAATTGAGCTGAGTGGCGAAGCGCACACAACGCATCATGCGCAAAGGATCATCGCTAAAGGTAATATCTGGATCAAGTGGTGTTGCCACAATTCCGTCTTCCAGGTCATAGACTCCATCAAAGGGATCAACCAGTTCACCAAAGCGCTCGCTGTTGAGACACACAGCCAGCGCATTGATGGTAAAGTCACGACGGTTCTGATCGTCCTCGAGCGTTCCATCCTCCACAATGGGCTTGCGCGAATCGTGATTATAACTCTCTTTACGTGCACCGACAAACTCGACCTCTATATCACGATACTTCACCTGTGCAGTACCAAAGTTGCGGAATACAGACAGATGAGCCTTCCTGCCCAGTTTCTGTTTAAGAGCAGAAGCCACCTTTATGCCGCTTCCCACCACCACAACGTCAATATCATTGGAAGGCCGTTCCAGGAAAAGGTCTCTCACATATCCGCCTACCACATAGCATTCCAGTCCCAAGCTGTCTGCTGCCTGTGATATAAGATGAAAAATGTCTTTATCAAGTATTTTTGCCAGTTCGGCATTGGATAGATTTCTCATTTCTATATAATTTCGGACTGCAAAGTTACTGCAAATCGAAGACAATACAAAATAAAAAGGGAATTTTTTGTTTTTATTGTTGAGATGCAGCGTAACTTATCCAAAGTTACTGCAAATCGAAGACAATACAAAATAAAAAGGAATTTTTTGTTTTTATTGTTGAGATGCAGCGTAACTTATCTAAAGTTACTGCAAATCGAAGACTATACAAAATGTTTCGCCACTTATTTTTATACAATATATTTGGCTATTTCATCAGAAATGCTTAAATTTGCAGCGATTTTCGAAAATATTATGGCAGATTCAGCAAAAACAGAGCAGCAGTTTAAGGACGTCCTGACAGAGTGCAGAACGCTTTTCCAAAAGAAACTGCACGACTACGGCGCATCATGGCGCATCCTGCGTCCCTCTTCGCTTACCGACCAGCTTTATATCAAGGCCAAGCGCATCCGCTCACTTGAAATAAAGAAAGAGTCGCTCGTGGGCGAAGGCATCCGACCAGAATTCATCGCCCTCATCAACTACGGCATCGTGGGCATCATACAGCTCGAGAAAGGTTATGTGGACGAGGTGGACATCACTTCCGACGAAGCATTGCAACTATACGACAAGTATGCCCTTGAGGCTCTGCAGCTCATGACACGAAAGAACCACGACTATGATGAGGCATGGCGCTCTATGAGAGTGAGCAGCTATACCGACTTCATCCTCACCAAGATACAGCGAGTAAAGGAAATAGAAGACATTCAGGGCGACACACTCGTTTCGGAAGGCATAGATGCCAACTATATGGACATCATCAACTATGCCGTTTTCGGAGTCATCAAGATGAGTGAAGAGTAAAGAATGACGACTGAGAAATGAGGAATGAAGAATAAGGCAACACAAATCATCAGGAACACGGCAGTCAACATAGGGCGGCTGCTCATGGCGGCGACCTTCATCTTCTCCGGATACGTGAAGGCCATCGACCCATTGGGCACACAATACAAACTCGCCGACTACCTGCAGGCAATGGGGACAGGAAGTTTACTGCCCGAATGGACGCTGCTCGTTGGAGCAGTTCTACTGGCTGCGCTGGAGTTCTCGTTGGGCATCTTCCTGTTGTTTGCCATCAGAAGACACCTCGTCTCAAAGATTGTGCTCGCGCTGATGAGCATCATGACCCTGCTCACCCTGTGGATAGTCATCGCCAACCCCGTGAAAGACTGCGGATGCTTCGGCGATGCAGTCGTACTGAGCAACGGACAGACCTTCATCAAGAACATCATCCTGCTCGCCATAGCACTCATGCTGCTGAAATGGCCTACAAGCATGGTGAGGTTCGTATCGAAGAAAGCACAATGGATCGTCATCAACTATACGGTCATCTTCGCCTTGGCACTCAGCGCATGGAGTCTGTGGGACTTACCCCTGTTCGATTTCCGTCCCTACCACGTGGGAGCCAACATAGCACAGGGTATGAAGATTCCACAAGGTGCGCCACAACCGCAGTTCGAGACGACATTCATACTCGAGAAGAACGGTCAGCAAAAGGAATTCACCCTCGACAACTATCCAGACTCCACATGGACTTTCGTCGACTCGAAAACCGTGCAGACAGCCGAAGGATACGTGCCACCGATACACGACTTCAGCATACAGGACAACAAAACGGGTGAAGACATTACACAAGAGGTGCTGAACGATACAGGTTACACCTTCCTCTCATCTCGCCCACCCTGCTTACGCCGACGATTCCAACTTCGGCAGAATAGACCAGATATACGAGTTCGCACAAGACTATGGCTATCGGTTCATCTGTCTCACGGCAAGTTCAGACAAGGACATCGCCAAATGGCAGGACATCACAGGAGCAGAATATCCCTTCTACACTACCGATGCCACAACCCTGAAGACGATGATAAGAAGCAACCCCGGACTGATGCTCCTGCACCATGGAACCATCATACAGAAATGGAGCCACAACAAGCTGCCACAGCCCGAGGAACTCAATCAGCCCTTGGAGAAAAGCGCATTGGGCAAGATGCCATCCGACAGCATACCACGCAAGATCCTGCTCATGCTCATGTGGTTTGTGCTGCCCCTCACACTCCTCGCCATCGCCGACAGACTATGGGCTTGGACAACATGGGTGAAAAAGAAGAAAGAGAATGCTAACAAGATAATATCAACTTTTAACAAAAAAGAAAAGAAGATGAGAAAGAAAATTGTAGCAGGCAACTGGAAAATGAACATGAACCTGCAAGATGGTGTAGCTCTCGCTAAGGAAATCAACGAGGCTTTGGTAGCAGACAAACCAAACTGCGACGTTGTTATCTGCACTCCATTCATCCACTTGGCTTCAGTAGCTCAGGTCTTGAATGCAGAGGTAGTAGGTCTTGGTGCAGAGAACTGCGCAGACAAGGAGAAAGGCGCTTACACCGGTGAAGTTTCAGCAGAAATGGTAAAGAGCACAGGTGCTCAGTATGTCATTCTCGGTCACTCAGAGCGTCGCCAGTACTATGGTGAGACTGCAGAAATCTTGAAAGAGAAGGTAGAGTTGGCTCTGAAGAACGGCTTGAAGGTAATCTTCTGCTGCGGCGAGACTCTCGAGGAGCGCGAGGCTGAGAAGCAGAACGAGGTTGTAAAGGCAGAGCTTGAGGTTCAGTATTCCACCTCGACGCAGAGGCTTGGAAGAACATCATCCTCGCCTACGAGCCAATCTGGGCTATCGGTACAGGCAAGACTGCCACATCCGACCAGGCTGAGGAAATGTTGGCTTACATCCGCTCTATCGTAGCAGAAAAGTATGGCAACGAGGCTGCAGAGGAAACATCTATCCTCTATGGTGGAAGCTGCAAGGCAAGCAATGCTCCAGAGCTCTTTGCTAAGCCAAATATCGACGGCGGTTTGATTGGTGGCGCTTCTTTGAAGGCAGCTGACTTCAAGGGCATCATCGACGCTTGGAAGAAGTAATTTCTGAAAAGCTAACAGAATCATTACATATTGTCAGCATGGGCTACTGCTGCCTCGCATCAAATACGGGGCAGCAGAAAGTCCATAGCTGATATTTCCATTTTTATCAAAAACATTAAAATCATCATGAAGCAATTCGTCATCGTACTTATCGCAGCACTCTGCTCTGCCACTATGGCTCATGCGCAGAAGTATCTCGACCACTTGCAGCAACGAACCCCAGGACAGGGAACTGTTACCGTGAAACAGAGCAAGGAAATCGACGAATTGGTCAATGGCAAGGCTGCAAAACCACAGGCAGACAAGCAGAAGACAGAAACGTCGCAAAAGGCCAACCCTCAGCATCACGAAGAGGGACAAAACAAGAAGCCCGCTCCCGACTCGGTAAAGAAACAACAAACACCCGATACTGCCAAGAAAGCTGAACACAGCAATACAGAGGGCAAAAATAACGAAGAAACAGATACACCTGCAGTCGACATGCACAAGAAAGTGATGCGTGGAAGCTACAAGGTTACAGGATATAGAGTACAGGCTTATGCCGGAGGCAACTCACGAAACGACCGACTGAAGGCAGAACGAATAGGAAACGCCATCAAAATGCGTTATCCCGACCAGCCCGTATACGTACATTTCTATTCACCAAGATGGATCTGCCGCGTGGGCAACTTCCGCTCTCTCGAAGAGGCACGGAAGATGCTTGCCAAGGTAAAGGCCATGGGCTACAGACAAGCCTGTCTGGTGAAGGGAAAAATCACAGTACAATATTAAGATTAAGCACACTAAAGTAAAATCATGAATCCAGAAACAGAATTTCGCGAAGGCCTCGACGAACTGGCCGTACACTACAAAGAAGTACTCAAACTATTGGGCGAAGACCCTGAGCGTGAGGGACTCGTCAAGACACCGATGCGAGTGGCCAAAGCCATGCAGGTGCTTACACGCGGATACACACAAGACCCTCACAAGGTCCTGACTGACGCACTCTTTGCCGAGAAATACGACCAGATGGTCATCGTCAAGGACATCGACTTCTTCTCGATGTGCGAACACCACATGCTGCCATTCTATGGCAAGGCTCACGTGGCATACATCCCCAACGGACACATCACAGGACTGAGCAAGATAGCCCGCGTGGTGGACATCTACAGCCATCGCCTTCAGGTGCAGGAGCGCCTCACACAGCAAATCAAGGACTGCATACAGGAAACCCTCAAACCTCAGGGCGTGATGGTAGTCATAGAAGCCAAGCATATGTGCATGCAGATGAGAGGTGTGGAAAAGCAGAACAGCATCACGACAACAAGCGACTATAGTGGTGTATTCAACTCTCTCAACACCCGGCAGGAATTCATGAACCTCCTGAGAGGTGAAAGCAAGAGAATCTAAATATAGTGTTCCGTGTTAATGTTTAGCTTGTACTTATGGATGCTAACATTAAACACGAAATACTAAACATTAAACACTAAACACAATGATGAAATTTATCTCGTGGAACGTGAACGGCCTGCGCGCCTGTGTCGGTAAAGAGTTTGAACAACAGTTCAAACAGCTCGATGCCGATTTCTTCTGTCTGCAGGAAACCAAGATGCAGCAAGGTCAACTCGACTTAAGCTTTGACGGTTACGAAAGTTACTGGAACTATGCCGAGAAGAAAGGCTATTCTGGCACAGCTATTTACACCAAGCATAAGCCATTGGGAGTAAGCTACGGCATGGGCATCGAAGAACACGATCACGAGGGACGCATCATCACCTTAGAGTACGAAGACTTCTATCTCGTTACCGTCTACACTCCAAACTCTCAGAATGAATTGCGTCGGCTCGACTACAGAATGACATGGGAAGAAGACTTCCGCAAGTTTCTCAAAGACCTCGATGCCAAGAAACCCGTCATCGTATGCGGCGACATGAACGTGGCTCATCAGGAAATAGATATCAAGAATCCGAAGACAAACCGACGCAATGCAGGCTTTACCGATGAGGAGCGCGAAAAGATGACACAGTTATTAGAAGCTGGTTTCATAGACACCTTCCGCTACAAGCATCCGGAAGACGTCACCTATTCATGGTGGTCGTACCGTTTCCGTGCCCGTGAGAAGAATGCAGGCTGGCGTATCGACTATTTCCTTGTTTCCGAACGTCTGAAGGAAAAGATCAGCGAGGCTTCTATCCTCACCGACTTCATGGGCAGTGACCATTGCCCTGTAGAACTCGACTTGAAATTCTCATGATGAGGCAAGGAAAGTCTTTTCTATGGTGCATTCCTTAACGTTAAATACAGAACATTGAACATTAAGCGATGAACATCAAGCGGTGAACATTAAGCGGTGAACAGCATACCCAGCAATAAAGCACTTGTCTTAACTCCTTAACTTCTTAACTCCTTAACCTAATATAATTAAGGTAAAAGAGCAGAATGTCCATCAAGAATCGCTAAAAAAGCAAAGAAGTATGCGAAAAAACTGCAAAAAACGATTAAATATTTGTTCATTTCAAAATAATATCATACCTTTGCAACCGCAAGTGTTCAATAGAGCATAAGCAATCGGGATTTGGCGCAGTTGGTAGCGCACACGTCTGGGGGGCGCGAGGTCGCTGGTTCGAGTCCAGTAATCCCGACTATTTTTAGCTTATTATTCTGTCTAACAGAATTTTACCCTATGTCGAAGGTATTTTCGTCGGTAAAATTCGGGACAGAGTAAAAATAGCTAAAACAATCAAAATCTCCACACTCCTTATGGCCAAGAGATTTGAAATTGGCAAAAAGTCGGTTTAATTCATTCAATACACCATGTCTGCAATAAAAATTAAAGATATGGTTAAAAAAAATTATTCCTTACAATCAAACGAGGCTGTTTTAAGCAGCATCGTTGGATGGAGACCTCCTGTCTTCCATCAGAAATCTGAGTGTTATGTTAGTTTCTTAGCTTTTGACCCAAGCTTTGGCCGACTGCGAAGTAAGAGAATCATGCTTGATAAGATAAAGGGCAAGCGCAAACAGCGTGAATATGCTGATGCACTCATGAAGCGTCTCACAGAGAAGCTCATGGATGGTTGGAACCCCTGGATAGAGGCAAGCCAACCTCTCGAATACACACGATGGGAAGATGTGTTGCTCAAATACAGAGAGTATTTGACAAAGCTCTATAATGAGCACAACCTCGTGAGGAGAGTCTGCATGATTACACCAGTAAGGTGAATGTACTTGAGACATGGATTAAGGTCAAGCACATCAACATCACCTACAGCTATCAATGGGACCGAAACAATGTGAGTAAGTTCCTTGATTATGTTTTCGTAGAAAGAAACAATAGTGTTCTGACCAGAAACAATTATCTGACGTGGCTCAAGACCTTCTCAAAGTATCTTTTTGAACGTGGCTATATCAGCATGAACCCAACGGACGGCCTCGGACGTATCAAGAATCGCCTGAAGAAAGAACGCGATGTGATACCTGACGACGTGATGCTGGAGATACGTGAGTATCTTATGACAAACAACAAACATTTTCTTCTGGCCTGTGAGATATTGCACTATCTTTTTGTTCGCCCCCGCGAACTTTCTTATCTGAAAATAGGAGATTTCCATCTCAAATCAAAGACACTCACTCTACATGGTGAGCACACAAAGAACAGGAATGATGCCACTATCACTCTACCTGCTCATGTTATCAAGTTGATGCTGGACCTGAATATATTCTCATATCCAAGCAATTATTATCTCTTTTCTGCAGACTTCTGTCCTGGAGAGGAGCATAAGAGCGAAAAGATATTTCGTGATTACTGGCACCGCATACTGCGCAGGGATCTCGGGTTCTCGATGCGTTATAAATTCTACAGTCTGAAAGACACTGGTATAACAAATATGCTTAGGGCAAACACGGATGTATTGTCGGTCAGAGACCAGGCACGACACTCATCAATCCTCATCACAGACATCTATACTCCGAAGGACATCCAGTCTGCGAATGAACTCATCTTGAACTACAGAGGAGTGCTATAAGGAAAAGAGGCGGCAGTATTAATCTGTCGCCTCTATCCATTAAGATATCATGTAAAAGCTACCTGTCATTATTGCTCGATGCCATCATCTTTGATTTCAACTTCAATTTTAGCGAAACGAAACGTTTGCCATGAAAAATATAAATCTTTGAAGGGTCTGGTATCTTCGATGATCTGAATTTGATTTCCATACAGTCTTTATTATCTATCACAGATTTCACATGAAATTCATTCAAACTATAGTCAGTTCTCTGCACCAGGCTCAGACTCCAACCTTTAGTTATGCCAAAAACCTTCTTCAGATGCACATCGTCTGTCACAGGAACTGGCCAAGCCATGAAATGATCCATGGCATTGTCATATAAACAGGATTGTGGTAATGTCGTAGGAATACCTGTTGGCAGCGGATATGTCGCATCCTGCATTTTGTCGAGAAGAAAATATATCTGCATGCTTTCTTTGTCATTCTCCTCATTATCCATATTTGAATCATCTTCAATGGCATCCTCAACAGTCACATAAGCGTAACCATCATCATCTTTTGTCGACTCAAGGCTCTCTGCTTCTTTAGTGTTGACGACAGACAGCATATAGCGAGGTCTCACGTCCTTATTATGACCAGACAATTGAAGCCAATTGCTGTAAGTTGTGAAATCCTGGTCTTTCACAGCAATTGCTGCAGGAGCAATATTGAGTGTGATGCTGTCGTCACTGTCTGTATTGCGAATGAGCGGTGAAAACTCACCACACTCAACCCAGCTACCCTTGGAATCATCTTCCTCATCAGCCTTCCATATATAATATGCCTGCAGACTGCCGGAAGAAAACACCCTCTTGACAATGGTTGTTCTTTTCTTTTTCACATCCCATCCGTTGATAGTTGAATCAAGTTCAGGTGTCATGCCTTGATATGTATATATAACCTGTTGGCGGAATTAATTTAGTGCATACTTAATTCTGCCAATGGGCTTGTCGTTAATGAAGTTTACGTATTGCAGAATGGTAAGTGCACTAATTTTGCCAATGATCCTGGCAAACAAACCATTCG
>ENA-OQER01000158-OQER01000158.1-human-gut-metagenome-genome-assembly--contig:-NODE-158-length-37044-cov-10.125687_pt1 | contig 37044 bp, 33 predicted proteins | sample MGYA00242797_ERZ504639 | MGnify/ENA primary metagenome ERZ504639 (study PRJEB26092, sample SAMD00036306) | human gut metagenome | host: Homo sapiens | study: EMG produced TPA metagenomics assembly of... | reverse complement strand
GGGTGAAATTTATCTTTCTTGGTATTACCATGAACAAAATTATCACCTCGATGAGTATTTTCTCGAAACTTTTTGTTAACTTTGCAGCCGAATCTTCAACTGCATCTTTAAAGATATCCATATATTGTCAAGTCCTGTATTCATATAATTTTGCGTTTGTCGTGATTTGCAAAGTTACTGAAAATCAGCGACTTGACCAACTTTTTTATAGTTTAAGTTTTCATAAGCACTTCGTAATATAAGTTATTGATTTACAGACGATTAAATGTTAATTTAACGCAGTATTGATAATAGAAATCATTGACAAATTCTGGCATTCTTGAAGTTAGTGAGACCAAGTTATCATAATTGTCAATATCAGCTTCCGGTATATTGAGAATGACTACTTTGCCATCGGAAAAAAGAATGACATCATGTAAGCATCCTCCATAGATGGTTTCTTCGTCATCCTCACAATCTTCGTCTTGATAATTAAACTTTTTCGGAGCTGGAAGTTGTTTGATGATTTCATACCATACCTCAGTTCGGGATAACGATCTCTATCTAAAGGCTTTATAATGTTTTTATATAAGTGACACAGAGGCTTGGCAACCATCTATATATCTTGGATGGTTGCAGGATTCCCTCATAAAATGTGTATTTTTGCAGCGTTATTCCCTCATAAAATGTGATTTTAAGATACGGATTATGGAAAGATTAGCTATCAATGAACTTCTGAAATGGAAGGATAAACAATATCGTAAACCTCTTATTATAGAGGGTGCCAGACAGGTGGGAAAAACTTGGCTGGTGAAGGAGTTTGCCCGCCAGAATTACAAGCAGCTGGCATATGTGAACTTTGAAGAGATGAAGATCCTGCAGAATCTCTTTGAGCAGGACTTCAATATTCCTAGAATTCTTACAGCTATTGGGGCTGCAACGAATGTAACCTGCACTGAGGGCGAAACGCTGATATTCCTGGATGAGATTCAGGCTGCCCCTCATGCTGTTACTTCTCTCAAATATTTTGCAGAGAATGCGCCGGGCTATCATGTCATAGCTGCAGGTTCTCTTCTGGGTATCGAACTGCATCAGGGGGAATCTTTTCCTGTGGGTAAGGTGGATTTTCTCTCTCTCTGTATCCAATGAACTTTATCGAGTTTGTGATGGCTATGGGGGAGAAGAATCTGGCGCAGCTGCTTCAGACGAAGGATTGGAATATGATAACGATGTTTGCCCCCAAGTTTCAGGAACTCTTAAAGTATTATTACTACGTGGGAGGCATGCCTGAAGCCGTATTGAGCTTTAGCCAGAATCGTGACTGGAAAGAGGTGAGAACCATACAGAAGGACATTCTGAACAGTTATCAGAGAGATATGTCGAAGCATGCTCCATCGGAGATTATTCCCCGTATTACTGATTTGTGGAAATCCTTGCCCGCCCAGTTGAGCAAGGAAAACAGGAAGTTTATCTATGGAGTGGTGCGCGAGGGGGCAAGAGCCCGGGAGTATGAGTTGGCCTTGCAGTGGCTGCTGGATGCCGGACTGATATATAAGGTATATAATGTGAAAGCTCCCCGACTGCCACTTGCCAGTTATGAAGACCGGGCGGCCTTCAAGATTTTCGTCCTGGATGTCGGGCTTCTAGGTGCGATGTCTAATCTCAAGGCTGCGACAATAGTGGCTGGCAACAGTATTTTTACCGAGTTTAAAGGGGCATTGACGGAACAGTATGTTTTGCAGCAGCTCATTCTCAGGTATGAACTATTATTATGCCAAGACCAACAGTACTCAGGAGATTGATTTTCTGCTCAAGGATGAGGAGGATGAGATTGTTCCGCTGGAGGTGAAAGCCGAGACGAATGTCAAGGCAAAGAGCCTGCGCCAGTTTGTTGCAGACAACCAGTCAAGAAGGCCTATCGCATCTCCATGAATGATTATCAGCAGGAAAATTGGGTTACTAACGTACCGCTCTATGCGGTAAATGGTCTCGAATTTTAGCTATAGTACCGCCTAACTATATAAAAATAGGTAGTTAGGGCGGTGGTATCGCATTTGCAAATATATATGAAGTTCCGAAAAATAAAAATCCCCAACCTGCTATGGGAAAGCTGGTTGGGGAAATTATGATAGATTCTGCTTTCATCAGAAAATATCCGATTGTGAATTACAATGGATACTCCTCGAAAGCGTAGAGTACAGTGCTTAAATAACGCTCGCCGGTATCTGGCAAGAGGGCTACAATCTTCTTGCCCTTGTTCTCAGGACGCTTCGCAATCTCGGTGGCTGCAAAGGCGGCAGCACCTGATGAGATTCCTACCAAGAGACCCTCGGTCTGAGCCAGGTCACGACCTGCCTTGATAGCATCATCGTTCTGAATATCCAATACCTCATCGATATATTCTGAAGAGTAAGTCTCTGGAATGAAACCGGCACCGATGCCTGAATCTTGTGAGGACCGCTCTGTCCGCCGTTCAATACAGGCGATGTGGCAGGCTCTACGGCAATCACCTTCACGTTAGGATTCTGCTCCTTCAGGTACTTGGCGATACCCGAAATGGTTCCACCTGTTCCTACACCGGCTACGAAGATATCAATCTCGCCATCGGTATCTGCCAGATTTCTGGTCCGGTTGTAGCATAGTGCTTGGCAGGATTGGCTGTTGGTAAACTGTCCCAAAATCACAGAACCTGGGATGGAATCGCGGAGCTCCTCGGCAGCCTTGATGGCGCCAGGCATTCCGTCCTTACCGCTGGTCAATCTCACTTCTGCACCGTAAGCCTTCACCAGGTTTCTGCGCTCCACACTCATGGTTTCTGGCATGGTGAGGATGAGGTGATAGCCCTTTACGGCTGATACCAGAGCCAGACCTACACCCGTGTTACCGCTGGTTGGTTCAATGATGGTGGCACCTGGTTTCAGGATGCCCTTCTGCTCGGCGTCTTCGATCATCGCAAGGGCGATACGATCCTTTACGCTTCCGCCAGGATTGAAGAATTCTACCTTAGCAATCACAGGAGTCTCCAAACCCTTGGATGCTGAATACTTACCCAATTCTACCAATGGGGTCTTACCGATTAAATCAGTAATCTGTTTATATATCTTTGCCATAATGATTTTTTTAATGTTAAGTGTTGAGTGTTGAATGTTGAATTTTAATGTTGAGTGTTGAATGTTGAATGCCGTTATTGTCCGTCAGGCAATTCAACATTTAACATTCAACACTGAAATTACTTTACGTAGGTAAATGCCTCATCGAGTGCCTCAATCAGGTCGTCGATGTTCTCGATACCGATGCTCAGGCGAACGGTAGAAGGATAGATGTGCTGCTCCTCCAACTCCTCTGGGCTCAGCTGAGAGTGGGTGGTTGTTGCTGGGTGGATAACCAGTGACTTCACGTCGCTACGTTAGCCAGCAAAGAGAAGATACGCAGGTGGTCGATGAACTCCCATGCCTCTTTCTCGCCGCCCTTGATATCGAAGGTGAAGATAGAACCACCGCCGTTAGGGAAGAGCTTCTTGTAAAGCTCGTGGTCTGGATGAGAAGGAACGGCTGGGTGATTAACCTTAGCCACCTTAGGGTTGTTCTCCAGATACTCTACCACCTTCAATGCATTCTGAACGTGACGCTCTACACGGAGGCTCAATGTCTCCAAGCCCTGAAGAAGAATCCAGGCATTGAATGGAGAGATGGTTGCACCGGTATCACGAAGGATGACCGCACGGATTCGGGTTACGAAGGCTGCTGCTCCGGTACATCTGCGAATACGGCACCATGATAAGAAGGGTCTGGCTTAGCGAGAGTAGGGAACTTGTCGGCATTTGCTTTCCAGTCGAACTTACCGCCATCTACGATGACACCACCGAGAGATGAACCGTGACCGCCGATGAACTTGGTAGCAGAGTGAACCACGATATCTGCTCCGTGCTCGATAGGGCGGATGAGGTATGGAGTGCCGAAGGTGTTATCGATAATCAATGGGATGTTGTGGCGATGAGCAATCTCTGCCAACTTATCGATATCGGTTACATCAGAGTTCGGATTTCCGAAGGTCTCTGCATAGAGTGCCTTGGTATTGTCCTGGATGGCAGCCTCTACCTGCTCGAAGTTGCGAGGATCCACTATGGTGTAGCTAACACCCTGTGTGGATAATGTATGAGTGATGAGGTTATAAGTACCACCATAGATGTTGTCGGCAGCTACGATGTGGTCGCCATTCTGAAGAATGTTCTGCAGAGCGTAGGTAACGGCGGCAGCACCAGAAGCGACAGCCAAACCTGCTACACCACCCTCGAGGCAGCTACACGGTCTTCGAATACACCCTGAGTAGAGTTGGTCAAGCGACCATAGATGTTACCTGCGTCACGGAGTCCGAATCTATCGGCAGCGTGCTGAGAGTTGCGGAACACATAACTTGTGGTCTGGTAGATAGGCACCGCACGAGCGTCGGTAGCTGGATCTGGATTTTCCTGACCTACATGCAACTGAAGTGTCTCAAAGCGAAGTTTCTTTTCTGTACTCATAATCTATGTCCTTTCTTTAATTTTACGTTAATATTCAATCTATTCATTTATATAAATTGCCGCCCAGAAATCCAGTCATGATTAGCATCAGACTGTTTGTTCTGATTGACGCTGCAAAGGTACGGCGATTTTTTGGATTCTGAAATAGCATATGAGTAGTATTCCTGCTACCACGTTTGTGGTATTCGAGTGTTTTTTAGCTGCTTTGATGGGTTTACACCTTATTATATATAGGAGCAATTTTTATTATATATAGGATTTTTGAGTCTGTATCCCATCCCAAACTAGTCTTTCAGGCAGCCGATAGGTACCACATATACTCCGTCTTCTCTGCGGTAAGCATAGTCTCCTACGGCAGTGAGTACCATCATGAAAGATGGAGCTTTCATCTTGGTCGTGTCTATCTTGTCAGCAAGAGCAGTTAGCGTAGAGACTCCTTTTTCGATGGCTTGTGCACCACCCAGCTTGATTTCGATGAGACCGTATGAGCCGTTGCGGAGATGGATAACTGCATCACATTCCAAACCGTTCTTGTCGCGGTAATGATATACGTTGCCGTCGATGGCATCAGCATATACACGAAGATCACGGACGCATAGGGTCTCGAAGAGCAAACCGAAAGTTTCCAAGTCGTTGATGAGATCATCAGGACCTAGACCTAATGCAGCCACCGCAATGGATGGATCAACGAAATATCGGGTTTCAGCCGAACGGATGGCAGTCTTGCTGCGAAGGTTCGGATTCCAGGCAGGCATGTCCTCTATGACGAAGATTTTTTTGAGTGCACCGATGTAACTCTGTACAGTCTTGTCTGCCAGTGTCTCATCATCGTTTTTCATCATGTCTTGTCTTATGGCTCCGATACTTACTTGGCCACCTTGTGAACGGGCGTATGAACGCAGAAGCAGCTTGGTTCGTTCGCTGTTTCTGCTGATTTCATCCACTCTTGAAATATCAGTCTTTACCACCGCATCGTAATAGTCGTAAGCCTGTCGCAAAGCGGCTCTTGGGTTCTTGGTAGTGGCACTAGGCCATCCACCTCTGCAGACGAGATATGCGATGTCTTCTAGTTTCAATTTGTTGAAACCTTCCAGGTTTGCATTTCCCTTGAACAGTTCGCTGATGCTAACTTCGCCTGTAGATTCTCCCGATTCCCATAATGACATAGGTCGCATGGTAATCCAGGCGAAACGTCCTGTACCCGTGTGATGTATTTTTTCGGAAGATGCAGGCACGGCAGATCCTGTGAGGATAAACAAGCCTTCCTCACCCTGGTGGTCCACTTCAAATCGGATGGCATCCCAGATTTGCGGTATGATTTGCCATTCGTCAATGAGTCGTGGCTTTTCTCCTTTCAGGAGCATTTTTATCTTTAAATTTGCCATTTCCAGATAGTTGTTTTGGTTGTCTGGATCTGCCATATATAGCACGCTTTTGGCCTTTTGTTCTGCTGTGGTAGTTTTTCCACACCATTTTGGCCCTTCTATCAATACTGCTCCAACTTCTTCGAGTCTGTATTCCAATAGTTTATCTGCAATTCTTTTTTTGTATTCTTTCATATTGAATCTCTTTTGTTTCGGCTGCAAATATACGATAAAATCTTAGAATTACCAAATTTGGCGGCATATTTTTACTTAATTTGGCTGCGATTCGTTACCCAATTTGGCTGTGATTCGTTACCTAATTTGGCTGCGATTTTCGAAATCTGTTACCCAATTTGGCTGTATTCAACTCCCGAATTTGGCCGATTATTTTTCCCGAATTTGGCCGTTTTTAATTCCCGAATTTGGCAGAATAAAAAACTGTCCTCATCTGAATGGGTGTTTCAGATGAGGACAGTTTCAGTTATGTTTTGCTACATTACAGCTATATTTCTGGTGTCGTTAGCCTCTACAGAGACAGGTGCACAGTTGCTGTTGGTTTCAGCAAGGGCGAAGGCTGGCATCATGGCAGCCATCATCATTACGTTTTTGATATTCATAATACTATATTTTATGTTGTTTCTTATTCTTATTGAGAAGATTCCTGTAGGAAGATATGGTTGAATTCTTCTGTTCTCATAACCTTTACACTCTATAGACGTATGAAACTGAAAAATCGGACATCTAAGAAGAGATTTTTTTTCAAAAAATGATTTCTTTTTTCAAAGAAAAATGTTATTTTTGCAGTCATAAACATAAAATTTAGCAATCGAAAACATTAAAAAACTGAATGGCTTATGGCATCTGTAGTTTCTATTATTCCCATCGTGTTGCTGTTCATCCTGATGCTCGGCTTCAAGATGGCAGGTCATAAGAGCGCCTTGCTGACGCTCGTAATTACCGTGTTGCTCGCTCTCTTCGCTGCTTCGCCGCTGGGCATGATTGCCCCGGAACATGCGGAGGACAGCGTTATCGCCCTGACAGGATGGGCGGTAGTGGAAGGCATCCTGAAGGCGGTATTCCCGATTCTCATCATCATACTGATGGCTATCTACAGCTATAATATCCTCGTGGAAAGCAAGCAGATAGAGGTGATCAAGAGGCAGTTTACATCGATTACCGATGATAAGGGATTGCTCGTGCTGCTCCTCGTATGGGGATTCGGCGGACTGCTCGAAGGTATGGCGGGCTTCGGAACGGCGGTGGCGATACCTGCTGCCATCCTCATCGGACTCGGCTTCAAACCGATGTTCTCGGCTCTGGTTTCCTTGATTGGTAATACCGTGGCTACGGGATTTGGTGCCGTGGGTGTACCGGTTACAACGCTCTGTAACGAGGTGGCTGAAAGCGGATCGGCTTCGGCGGCTCAGATTTGCGAGACTTCGGCCTTCGCCATTATCCAGCTGCACCTCTCTTTATCATTCTGCCTTTTATTATCCTGACGCTTACCGATAAGCATAATCTTATCAAGAATCTCATCATCGCCCTCTGGGTGGGAGTGATTTCCGTGATAGTGCAGTTTGTCTGCGGCTATTATCTCGGTTCGGAGACTCCAGCCATCATCGGTTCGCTGGCAGCCATTATCGCCATCATCGCATACGCCAAGGTATTTGCCAGAAAGAGTAAGGTGCAGGATAAGGAAACTTTTACTTTCGCCGAGAGCCTGAAGGCATGGAGCGTTTACCTCTTTATATTGATATTCATCCTGGTTTCCGGAGCACTCTGTCCTCCGGTCAATGCTTTCCTCAAAAGTCATCTGGTGAGTGCGGTTCATCTGCCAGTGCTCGACAGCACCTTTAAGTTTGGCTGGATTTCCAATGCAGGATTGATGCTCTTCCTGGGTGCTACGATTGGTGGATTGGTTCAGGGATTGAGCCTTAAGAGATTGATGATGATTCTTGCCCGTACCACGGTGAATCTGCGTAAGACGGTGGTGACCATCTGTTCGCTGATAGCCCTGGCAAGTGTGATGAACTATTCGGGAATGATTACTTCCATCGCCTCAGGTCTGGTGGCTGTAACGGGTGACTTCTATCCTCTGGTTGCGCCGATGATTGGTGCCATCGGAACCTTCGTAACGGGTTCTGATACCTCTTCGAATATCCTCTTTGCCAAGCTCCAGGCTCATGTTGCCAATCAGTTGGGCATGACGGGGCAGAGCACATTCTTCGGTATGGAGGGCGGTCAGGAAAACTGGCTGGTTGCTGCCAACACTACGGGAGCCACGGGTGGCAAGATGATCAGTCCGCAGAGTATCGCCATCGCGACTGCAGCCTGCGATATGGAGGGAAAGGATGGAGAGATTCTCCGTTCGGCCATCCCATACGCCCTGCTTTATATCGTATTGGGCGGACTGATGGTTTACTTCGGTTGCTGATTTTCTTTTCTTATATAAAAAACTGTCCTCATCTGTTATCTCAGATGGGGACAGTTTCAGTTTTATAAATCGACATTAAATCTTTTAAGCATGCCTTTTCTCGTAAGCCAGGCTGTGGTCGTGCTGGTCGATATCATGCTTCGACTTGCTCTTTACCACGAGCCATACACCAGAGAATACGAGGATGGCAGCAATCGCCTGCATACCCTTGAATACGGCGAGACCCACGATAACACTCACGGTAACCGATACCAGCGGCTGCACATAATTATATACACTTACCACGGTAGGGCGCAACGTCTTCTGACCAATCATCATGCAGATGTAACCCAGGAAGGTGCCGAAGAAGATGACGTAGCCCGTTTCCCACCAGGTGCTCATCGGAACATGGGCAAAGTCGATGCTCATCACGTGGCTGATGGTGAAAGGCCATATCAGGACCGTTGCCCAGAGGAACATCCACTTGTTGATGGTGAAGAGCGAATACTTAGACAGCAGGTTCTTGAAGAGCGATAGGTAGAGGGCGAAGGAAAGCTGCGCCGACATACAGAGCAGGTCGCCCCAGATGTTTCCCACCTTGGCATTGCCAGCCGTAGCACTCGTCATGATGATGATGACGGCACCTGCGCATCCCATCAATACACCGAGTGCCTTCTTCCAGGTGATAGGCTCCTTCAATATCAGGAAGGAGAGAACCATGGCGAAGATAGGCATCGAGGTGGTCATGATGCTGGAATTGCTAGGCGAGGTCATGTTCAGACCGATGGTGTAAGAACACTGGTTGAACACGAGGGCGAAGAGTCCGGCTGCAGCAAACTTGAAGATGTCTTTTACTGGAACATGCTCTTTCTTGGTGAATAATGAGGTGAGCCAAAAGAGGAGAGCACCACCCAAAACACGGAAGCTCACCAGGTCGATGCCGTTGATGCCGTGAAGCATGGCATCCTTGCCTACGGGAGCCATCAGTCCCCAGAATGCGCCGGAACAGAAGAGGCACAGGTGGGCGATAAGAGGTCGTTTGTTATCCATTTTTTCCTTATTTCTATTTAAATCTTCCTATTTTTGAATAAAATCGAGTGCAAAGGTACAAAAATTCGAGGAATTTTGCTATATTTGCGGTATATTTTTTGAAACTTAAAGGAGTTAAGAAGTTAAGACAATAGTCTTTTTCCGTTCTTGACGGTTAAAGATAGGAGATTATTCTTATGCAGAAATATGCTGATTATATCAAACAGATAGAGATTGAATCTCTCTGGAGCGGTACCAAACATATTCTTTGGAACCTAGACCGCCGTGTCAATATCCTGAGTGGTGTAAACGGCGTGGGCAAGAGTACTATATTAAATAAGGTGGTAAAGGGTCTGGCGGCTGGCGGCGAATTCCCTAGTCACATGATCAAAGGTGTGCATCTGAAGGTGGAGCCGGAGGAGGCAAAGTGGATTCGCTACGATGTAATCCGATCGGTAGATAGACCATTGATGAATGCAGAGATGATCAACAGGATAGACCTTACCCTGGTTACCGAACTCGACTGGCAGCTCTTCCAGTTGCAGCGCAAGTATCTGGATTACCAGGTGAACATCGGCAACCGCATCATCGCTGTGCTTCAGAGCGGCGAACCGGATGCAGCTTCAAGGCTCAGAAACTGAGTGAACCGAAGAAGATGTTTCAGGATATCGTAGATAATCTTTTCAAGGATACCGGCAAGACCATCATTCGTACTGCCAACGAAATCCGCTTCAACCAGATAGGCGAGCAGCTCTCGCCTTATCAGCTCTCGGCTGGTGAGAAGCAGATTCTTGCCATCCTCCTCACCGTGCTGGTGGAGGATAACCAGTCATACGTCCTCTTTATGGATGAGCCGGAAATCAGCCTTCATTTCGAATGGCAGAAGCAGCTCATCGGTCTGGTGCTGCAGCTTAATCCGAATATCCAGATCATCATGACCACCCACAGTCCTGCTGTGGTCATGGATGGATGGACCGATAGGGTGACGGATGTGAGCGACATCACGATATAAGTGAAAAAGAAGTATTATGGCTAAACGTTTAACTGATAATATCAATTCCCAGTTCTTCGAGGCAGCCAACAGGATGACTTCGAAGAAGGCTCGGCGCAAGATTGTGGCTTACGTCGAGAGCTATGATGATGTCTTCTTCTGGCGTTCTGTACTGGGAAAGTTTGAAAATGAAAAACGCTATTTTGATATCATGCTGCCTACCGTAACCAGCATTTAGACCGAGGCAAGAAGGCTGCTATCTCCAGTATGCTGAAGGGAGTAGGTAGGGATATGATAGCCTGTGTAGATGCCGATTACGATTATCTGCGTCAGGGCTCAACTGAGTCTTCCCAGCAGATGTTGGAGAATCCTTACATCTTCCATACCTATGCCTATGCCATTGAAAACTTCCAATGTTATGCCAGAGGATTGCACGAAACCTGTGTGATGGTGACGCTCAACGACCGTCGCATCTTCGATTTCGAGCGTTTTCTTGAGTCCTATTCCCGTACCATCTGGCCCCTCTTCTTATGGCACATGCTGTTCTATGTGCGTCATCGCAAGATGTCGATGCATTTTGATATGGCGGAGTTTGATAAGGTCATCATGCTGCCTTCTGTCCGAATCCAGGATCCTAAATGGGCGATAGATTATTTGGGAAAGAAGGTGCGGGCAAAGCTGTTCCAGCTGGAGCGCCGCTTCAAGAAGCTTAAGGATGAGTTGGATGAAATGGCTCTTTACCTCAATAATCTGGGTGTAAACGAGAGCAATACCTATTTATATATACAGGGTCATCATCTCTTCGACCTGGTAGTAAGTCCTATCGTCCAGAGTGTTTGCGATGCTTTGCGCAACGATAGGGAGAATGAAATCCGCGACCGTGCCTCCATTCCGAGCAGGCCCGCACCGAAATGGCATGTTATGAGAATAGTCTGGGCAAGGTGAAGATGATGATGAAGAAGAACACCTTCTACCAGTTCTCTCCCGAATTCCAGAAGATCCAGGCGGATGTGGAAAAGTATTTGGAAAGGTAAAAGGGATATTTAAAGGTAAAAGGGTAAAAAGGTAAAAAGAAAGCAGGCAGATGATATCCCGCCAGGCTCTTTTTACCTGTATTTAGTTTATAAATGTACTCTTCAGTACGTTTTCTTACTCTCCGGTAAGGCTCTTGCTGAACCTATACCTTATTATATATAACGCTTTTTGTGCGAAATATACTTAGTCTAGTAAGCGTATTTCTTACTTCAAATATCAACTTCTCTTTTTTTTCTAACTCCCCCTCTGGGTATGTTAGTTCTCTCTCCAGAATGCTGGCGTTAAGATAACCAGCACACTGAATATCTCCAGACGACCGATGAGCATCATCAGTGAGCAGAACCATTTTGCCACATCCGGCAGTTCGCTCCACGACATGGTTGGTCCGATTTCCGTACCCAGCGTAGGTCCCACATTACCCACACAACTCAGGGTGATGGTGATGGCATTGGTATTGTCGATGCCCATGGCTATCATCGTGAACGATATCACCAGACAGATGATGAGATAAGTGGTGAGGAAGGCAAGCAGCGTAACACGCTTCTGCATCGGTACGTTCACACCATCAATCTTCAATGGCAGCACGGCGTTAGGATGCAGAATCTGGCGGAATTCATTCTTCACCATTCTTACCAGCATCACGCCACGGATACATTTCAAACCTCCACTCGTACTGCCCGAGCAGGCTCCGAAGAACATGCAGGCTGCCAATACCACCCAGGTAACGTGAGGCCAGAGGGCTGCATCGTCGTTAAACAGACCGGTGGTAGTGATGAAAGAAACCACCTGGAAGATAGCACTTCTGAAGGCATGTTCCACATCGTAGTTGCGCATCGCTATCAGCTCTACCATGATGAAAGCCGTGAAGGCTGTAACGAGGAACATATAGAACTTAAACTCTGAATTCTTGAACAGATCCTTGATCTTGAACTTGATGACGGCTGCATAGAGCAGGGTGAAATTAACACCCGACAGGAAGCAGAAGAAGGCACAGATGTATTCCAGTGCCGGCGAATGGAAAAACGAGGTACTGCTGTTATGAGTAGAGAAACCTCCTGTAGCCGTAGTGGTCATCGCATAGTTGAAACTGTCGAAGAGACTCATTCCTGCCACATAGTAGGATGCGATGCAGCAATGGTGAGCATCAGATAGATACTCCATATCCATTTAGCCGAAGTGGAAAGCCGGGGATGCAGTTTCGTTTTGATAGGTCCTGTTGCCTCGGCAGCAAACACCTTGGTCTGTCCTCCTACAAGCGATGGCAGCAGGGCGATGGTGAAGAACACGATTCCCAGACCGCCTATCCATTGGGTGAGCGAACGCCAGAAGAGCAGTCCGTGGGGGAAGCATTCTACATCGTCTAATATTGTAGCTCCCGTTGTCGTAAATCCCGACATGGTTTCAAAGTAGGCATCGGTAAAGTTGTTGATGTATCCACTCACCATGAAGGGGAGGGTTCCGAAGAAACTGAATACAATCCATGAGAGCGTTACCACGAGATAGGCATCACGCGCGACATTGAGTTATCGCTCCATGACCTCGCCATTTCAGCACCAGTCCGCCTCCGATGGTGGTAAGTGTTGCCACAATGAAGGCAAAGATGTCGTCCTGCTGGTAATAGAAAGCTACCAGCAGACTGACGAAGAGCAGGAATGCTTCTATGAAAAGCAGTTGCCCTAAAATCTTATATATTAATTTGCTGTTTATCATATATGAAGTATTTCTCTATCTCCTTCACGCTTAGATGAAGTATTTCTCAATTTTCTTCATGTTGATGTTGTGGCAGAAAACCATCACCGAGTCGCCCGGTTCTATCTGGGTATTACCCGAAACGAGCATTCCTTCTTCACCGCGAACCAGTCCACCGATGGTTACACCGATAGGCATGCCGAGTTCCTTCACCGGTTTCTTGGTTACCTTCGAACCTTCTTTGGCTATAAACTCAGCTACATCGGCGTTAGCACTCATCAGGAATCTCACGTTCATCACGTCGGCATCGAGCATCATCTGGTAGATGTAGCTGGCGGCAATCATCTTCTTGTTGATGATGGTACCGATATCCAGACTCTCTGCCATGCTCACGTAGTCTACGTTTTCTACGGCAGCCACCGTCTTGCGCACACCCATTCTCTTGGCGGTAAGACAGGCCAGGATATTGGTTTCGGCGTTACCGGTCAGTGCCACGAAGGCCTGAGTACTGCGGATACCTTCTTCTACGAGCAGCGGAATGTCGCGTCCGTCACCATGAATGATGAGCGTCTTGTTCTCATCGAGAATATCGTTGAGATATTCGCAGCGCTCCTCACTCATCTCGATAATCTTGCATTCCATATATTCCGGCATCTTCTTCACGGCTCTTACGGCTGTGCGTCCGCCACCCATAATCATCACGTTCTTCACATCCACATAGTGCTCCTTGCCTACAATCTTGCGGATATATGGAATATAGTTGCGGGTGGTCATGAAGTAGGCGAGGTCGTAGAGTTTCAGCTCGTCGTTACCGCCAGGGATGATGGTATCACTGCCTCGCTTGATGGCTACCACGTGGTATGGGTCGTTAGGACCGCTGATGTTCTTGAGCGGTTCGTTCAGTATCTCGCATCCTTCGCGCAGTTTGATGCCGAGCATGACGAGTGCGCCGTCGTGCACATCCCAGCGCTGACGTACCCAACTCATTTTCAGTCCGTTATTGATATCTACGGCTGCGAGCATCTCCGGATAAATCAGTTTGCTGATACCTAATTCTTTGAAGAATTCCTGAGCCTGCTGATCCATATATTCCGGATTATCCACGCGGGCCACCGTTCTTTTGGCACCCAGGTTCTTGGCAAGGATGCTAGCTGTGATGTTGGTACTTTCTACCGGAGTAACGGCGATGAAGAGGTCGGCATCTGCAACCCCCGCATCGCGTAAGATGTGAAGACTGGTAGGCTTGCCCAGCATGGTGAGCAGGTCGCAGTCGGAGCCAATGCTTGCCAGGCGCTCTTCGCTTTCATCGATGAGCGTAATCTCTTCATTGCTGCGTGACAGGAGTCTCGCCAGGTGAGTACCTATGGCATATGCGCCAGCTATAATTATTTTCATTTCTTAATTGCTTCTTTGATTGATTCTTTATCGAGATGTACGATTTCTCTGAGCTGTGCCACGGTTCCGTGTTCCACAAACTCATCTGGCAAACCCATTCGGGTCATCTTTGGTTGATAGTCATGGTCGTTCATCCATTCCAGTACGGCTGAGCCCATACCGCCCATACGAACGCCGTCTTCGATGGTGATGATGCGGCTGAACTTTTCGCCCACCTCTTTCAGAATGTCTTCATCGAGTGGCTTGAGGAATCGCATATCGTAGTGGGCGATGCTCATTCCGGTTTCGGCTTCTACCTCAGCAATAGCCTGGGCTGCATCGTTTCCTATAGGACCGATGGTGAGAACGGCTACATCGGTGCCGTCTTTCAGTTTTCTGCCGGTACCGGTCTTGATTTCCTCCATCGGGTTGCGCCAGTCTACGAGCACACCCTTGCCTCTCGGATAACGGATTACATAGCTGCCATGACCTGGCAACTGCTGAATACATCAGGTTGCGCAACTCATGCTCGTTCATCGGAGATGCGATGGTGAGATGCGGAATCGGACGGAGAGCCGCCATATCGAAGGCACCATGATGGGTAGGTCCGTCTTCACCTACCAGTCCGGCACGGTCAAGACACATGATAACCGGCAGGTTGAGCAGTGCCATGTCGTGGATGATGTTATCGTAGGCACGCTGTGCAAACGAACTGTAGATGTTGCAGAAAGGGATGAGTCCGTCTTTCGCCATACCTCCTGAGAAGGTGACGGCATGCCCCTCGGCAATACCTACATCGAAGGTACGGTTTGGCATCGCCTTCATCATGATGTTCATGGAGCATCCTGTAGGCATGGCTGGCGTCACACCTACAATCTTCGGGTTCTTCTGAGCCAGTTCCAGCAGCGTCTCTCCGAAAACATCCTGATATTTAGGAGGCTGGTTGCTGGTATCGGCAATGATTCTCTCACCCGTTTCCGGATCGAATTTGCCTGGCGCATGCCAGATGGTAGCACTCTTCTCGGCAGGTTCGTAACCCTTTCCCTTGGTGGTATGCAGGTGCAGCAGCTTAGGACCCTTCATGTTCTTGAGCTGTTTGAGCACTCTCGTCACTTCCTTCACGTCATGACCGTCGAAAGGTCCGAAGTAGCGGATATTCATACCCTCGAAGATATTCTGCTGATGACTCAGTGCCGACTTCAGTGCATTGTTCAGGCGCAGGATGCCCTTCTTGCGGTCATCGTTGAGATAACCTTTGGAGTGCAGCCACTGTGATGCCTTGAAACGGAGGCGGTTGTAGGTCTCGTTGGTATCGAGGTTCAGAAGATATTTCTCCATACCGCCCACAGCCCGGTCGATGCTCATATCGTTGTCGTTCAGGATGATGAGCATGTCGTTAGGTGTGCTTGATACGTTGTTCAGTCCCTCGAAAGCCAGTCCGCCGCTCATGGCTCCATCGCCAATGACGGCTACCACATGCCTGTCGGTATCTCCGTTTTCGCGTGCGGCAACGGCCATACCGAGTGCTGCGGAGATGGAATTGCTCGCATGTCCGCAGGCGAAGGTATCATATTCGCTTTCTAAAGGTGTAGGGAATGGACGGATGCCGTGCAACTTGCGGTTGGTGCAGAAGTTTTCGCGGCGTCCTGTTAATATCTTATGTCCGTAGGCTTGGTGTCCCACATCCCATACAATACGGTCGTATGGGGTGTTGTAGATATAATGTAGGGCTACGGTTATTTCCACCACGCCAAGAGAGGAGGCAAAATGACCGGGGTTGACGGCAACCTCGTCGATAATGTCTTCTCTTAACTCTTTGCAGACTTGTGGCAGCTGGTCAATGCTCAGCCGTCTCAAATCTTCCGGGTATTTTATACTACTTAATAGACTAAACTTGTTCTTGTCCATGTTTTCTTCGTGAAAATCTTGTGCAAAGATAATGCTTTTTTCCTATATAAAGCACTTTTGAGGCAATATTTTCGCTTTTTCCGATTATTCTTTGTATTTTTGCAAAGGAAATTTCTGAAAAAGGAATGAAATCCGGAATTAGTTATATAACAATAAGCAAATAAATACCTTTATCGTGATGAGAAAAAATGTATTACTTTTGGGAGCCATGATGATGGCTTCCATGTCTCTGATGGCGCAGACCAAGGGTGGCGGCATCAGTCAGTCTGCTCTCCAGCAGATGGAGAAAAGCCAGCAGGCAGGTGTAGCCAACAAGGCTCTCTTCAATGCGATTGCCAACAACAGCATTGATGACCTTGTGAAGAATCATGCCAACGAGGCCCCGGTTGATACTCATTTCAGCATCGAGACTCCTTCGCAGAGCATTCACAACCAGAAGAGTTCGGGCCGTTGCTGGATGTTCAGCGGTTTCAATGTGCTCCGTTCTAACTTCGCCCTCAATGACAAGCAGGGTAGAGTGGTGGAGTATTCTCAGGATTATCTCTTCTTCTATGACCAGCTGGAGAAAGCTAACCTGATGCTTCAGGGTGTTATCGACCTTGGCAAGAAGAGCATCGAGGATCCTCAGGTGCAGTTCTTCTTCAAGAATCCGCTCAATGATGGCGGTACTTTCTGTGGTGTTGCCGATTTGGCAAGCAAGTATGGTCTTGTACCTATGAGTGCCCAGCCTGAGACTTTCTCAAGCAACAATACTTCCAAGATGAGCCGTCTCGTAAGCAGCAAGCTCCGCGAGTATGGTCTGGAACTCCGCAAGATGGTGGCTCAGGGTAAGAAGTTGGCAGCTATCCAGGCTCGCAAGAACGAGATGCTCGGTCAGGTTTATCACATGCTGAGTCTTACTCTCGGCGAACCGGTAAAGGAATTTACCTATGCTTTCCGCGACAAGGACGGCAAGCAGATTGGCGAGGCAAAGAAGTATACTCCTAAGAGTTTCTATGAGGAAACCGTAGGCAAGGACCTGAACGGTACCTTCCTGATGGTGATGAACGATCCACGCCGTCCTTACCACAAGACATACGAGGTAGAGTACGACCGCCACACTTACGATGGTCATAACTGGAAGTATCTGAACCTGCCTATGGAGGAGATTGCCCAGCTCGCCATCGCCTCTCTGAAGGACGGTCATAAGATGTATTCAAGCTATGATGTGGGCAAGCAGCTTGATAGAAAGCGTGGCTATCTGGCACTCGACAACTACGACTATGGAAGTCTCTTCAATACCTCATTCCCAATGAACAAGGCTGACCGCATCGCTACATTTGATAGCGGTTCTACTCATGCCATGACGCTGACTGCTGTAGATCTCGATGCCAATGGCAAGCCTGTAAAGTGGAAGGTGGAGAACAGTTGGGGTGCCGACAATGGTTTTGCCGGTTGCTTCATCATGACCAACGATTGGTTCAACGAGTACATGTTCCGCCTGGTAGTAAACAAAAAGTATGCTTCTGAGCAGCTCTTGAAGGAATTCGACCAGAAGCCTACCATGCTGACTCCAGATGATCCTCTGTTCCAGTTGGAAGACTAATAATAAGAATATTCAAAGCCATATATGGTGTATCATGCGCCATATATGGCATATTGTTTCTAGTAATCAACATAGAATTAGGTATAGATGAATAAGCGGGAAGTTTTTGGGCATTTTTTCAAATCATATTATGGTCGATTATATTATTATGCGCTGCAACTCCTGAAAGATGAGGAGGCAAGCCGAGATATCGTGAGTGGCGTTTTTGCTCACGTATGGGAGAAATTCGACTCCTATGACATGCAAACCTTGCCTGCCTTCTTGCTTAAAACCGTGAAAAATAAGTGTTTAGACTATCTTCGGCATACAGCTGTTCATGCACAATATGCCGATTACTATCTTCATGCTGTAGATCAATGCTATGAAGATAATGATATCCAGAAAGAACGTCAGCGGCAAGTAGAAGAAATGTTGGATTTGTTACCGGATACTACTCGTCATGTTTTGGAAGAATGTTATCTTAACCATAAGAAATATCGGGAAGTGGCAGATGAGATGAATGTCTGTCAGGAAACGGTCAAGCGCCATATCATAAAGGCCTTGAAACTGTTAAGAGAACATTATCATCAAATAAAAACTTGAAAATAATCAAAAGAATCTCAATTGGGGATGTTACCATTTTGGTAGGTAAAACGTATTATTTTTAGTAAAGAAATAGAAATATGATGAAGCAAACAGATATTTTTAATGATGAGAGTTTACAGAATGACATCCAAGACTTGGTTGCCATAGAACAGGCTATGATGCGCAAAACATATCCTCTGCCAAATCTTGACAAGGAGTTGGAGAAGATAGTAGGCAAAGAAAATTCGGATGCCGAAGAGCCTGTGAAACATCAATATCCGATGATGAGAATGCTGATGAGTGCTCTGATGGGCGCTGCTGCTATGTTAGCGATAGTTTTTGTATGGCAGTGGGTGAGTTTCAGGCAGACTATTGATGAAGCTACCGGAAATCGGATAACGCAAAATGTATCTTCTGAACAAGGTATGACAATGCTTCAGACTGCAGATGGTGAGATGATTACTCTTACACTGGCTGATGGCACTGAAGTAAAGCTCAATAGTAATAGTAAGATTACTTATCCCCACTGCTTTAAGGGAGCAGAGCGTATGGTGCATCTTGAAGGAGAAGCATTCTTCAAGGTAAGGCACGACAGTAAGCGTCCTTTTGTGGTGGATGCAGGTGGTGTCTTGACCAAGGACTTGGGTACTTCTTTTAATATCAAGGCTTATCAGGGTAGTGACTGTAAAGTGACTTTGGTTGAGGGAAAGGTGGAAGTTCTGGCAAAGAACAGTCAGCATATACCTGTGACATTGAATCCGGGACAGCAATATTCCTTAAGTGCAAAGGAGACAGTTTCTGGGCAGATAATTAATGTAAATACGGATGAAACTACCGCATGGGCAGATGGTGTGCTCTATTATCACGACCAGACTTTGGAATACATCTTGGATAATCTTGCAGCATATTATCAGAGTAAGGTGGTATTTAGAAATCCTGCAGTCAAAACCAAGCATCTCGATTTCTCCGCAGATAAGAGTGGCAGTATAGAGGATGCTATAGGACTCTTGAATAATCTGGGAGTTGCAAAGGTTAGTTTTAAGGGAAATACTATATATATAGAATAAGGTATTTAAGTAAATCTTGATGTATCGTCACATCGCATTTCTGGGAAATTATAATTCCTGAAAATGCCGATGTTTTAGTTTTATTTGTAAGAAAACAAACTTTTTTTATTATTTTTTGAAAGTAGATGTTACCGATTCGCTGTCAGAAACGTATTTTTATTATAGTATTAACGAAAAAGAGAGAAATATGAAAGAAGTAAGATGTGTATTCATGTTTGCTGTCCTGACTTTATGGATGGCATTACCTGTAGGAGCACAGAATGCAAAGAGAGGCATCACGATGTCGCTCGTTAATGAGTCTTTGGCTTCTGCATTGAGAAAAGTACAGCAGGAGTCGGATTATAAGGTGAGTTTTGTGATAGAGGACGTAAAGACCTATACCACAACGGTTCATCTGAAGAATGCTTCTGCCTCAACTGCCGTAAAGCAGATTTTACAGGGTAAACCTTTCACTTACTCAGTAAGTGGTAAGTTTATTACCGTCAAGAAGGTTTCGCAACATAAAACTGCAGCTGAAGCTACAGATAATGGAGCTGCCATCCGCCCCCTCTCAGGAACAATTACCGATGAGGATGGAGAACCTATGATTGGCGCTTCTGTTGTAGTGCCTGGCAGTCCTTTTGGAACCGTGACTAATACGGATGGTAATTTTGAGTTTTATATTCCTAAAGGATGTCATGAGGTTACGGTTTCGTATGTCGGTATGAATGACCAGAAGGTAAAGGTGGCTGGTAGGGATCATGTGAAGATTGTGATGTCTGAAAATAAGACCATACTTGGTGAAGTGGTTGTAACGGGTTATCAGACTATCTCTAAGGAGCGTGCAACCGGTGCTTTTACCAAGGTAACAGCTGATGAACTGAAAGACAAGAGGTTGGGTAATCTCTCTACTGTGCTGGCTGGCGAGGTTGCCGGATATAATGACGGCATGATTCGTGGCGTAACCACGATGAATGCCTCTGCTTCTCCTCTCTATGTCATAGATGGCTTTCCAGTAGAGAAAACTAAGTTGACCGGCAATGGAACTGGTGATATTACCGAGGAAATCCCTGATTTGAATATGGATGATATTGAGAGTATTACTGTTCTTAAAGATGCTGCAGCTGCTTCCATCTATGGTGCTCGTGCTGCCAATGGTGTCATTGTCATCACTACCAAGAAATCGGCAGCTAAGGGTAAGACCAATGTCTCTTTCAATGCTTCTCTTACCTGGCATCCTTATTCTTATTATACAGATTATCTCGCCAATTCTTCTCTTGTTATTGATTTGGAGAAGGAGTGGGCTGCGCAGAATCCGAATCTTGCAGGCAATGGAGCTAAGGTATACGCTCAGAATATGTTGGATCAGAAAATCTATACGAGCGCGGGTATCTGCAATATCTTGAATTATTATGCAGGCAATATCTCTGAGTCAGAAATGAATGCTAAACTGACTGATTTGGCTGGAAAAGGTTATAACTACTATGACCAGATGAAGAAGTATGCTAAGCGCGATCCGTTGTATCAGCAGTATAATATGAATATTGTAAACAACTCGGTGAATAATCTCTTCAAGGCTTCGGTCACTTATAAGTATAATACCCTCGAAGATAAGTATTCCAATAATCAGAGTTTAGGTATCAACCTTACCAATACTTCTCATTTCACGAAATGGCTTTCTTTGGATTTAGGTGCTTACCTAAAGGTGGGTGAGGATCAGACACAGAACTACAATGTCCTTTCTCCTGGATATTCTGTTTTGCCATACGATAATTTAGTGAATGCTGATGGCTCTTGTTATACCAAGCCGATGAGTGAGAGATATGATGCAAGTACTTTGGCTATCTATCAGAAGTATGGTCTTTATAATATGGATATCACTCCTTTGGAAGAGCTGGATCGTCAGATTACCACCAACAAGGAGTTGGCTTTACGAACTTTTGCCCGTCTGAATGTACAGATTCTGCCCTGTTTGAAGTATGCTGCTTCCTTCCAGTACGAACGAGCTTCATATCGTGGTGAAAACTGGGCTGATAAAGCTTCTGCGCAGGTTCGGGGTGTGGTAAACGAGTATGCAACCGATAATGGTGATGGCTCTGTCAATTATGTGATTCCTTATGGGGATATCCTGGTTCGTTCAGACCAATATACCTCTGCTTATAACTTCCGTCAGCAGTTGAGTTTTGATCAGACTTCAAGGATGTTCACAGCGTAACTGCTATTCTGGGCACGGAAACCATCCAGAACAAGCAGGAATTGCATCGAGACAAACTGTTTAACTATGATTCTCAGATGTTAACATCCAGTATGGTGAATAATGCTGATTTGTTGAAAGGTATAGCGGGTGTGCTGGGATATAAATCTATGACCGCGACTGATTTGTCTGCTTCTTATGAAAATGTAAACCGTTATGTTTCGGTATATGGTAATGCTGCTTATACTTACGATGACCGTTATAGCTTGACTGGTAGTTTACGATGGGACCGCTCTAATCTCTGGGGAACCAGTTCGAAGTTTCAGAACAAGCCTATCTGGTCGGTAGGTGCCAGTTGGATTATCAGTAAGGAGAAGTTCTTCCACGCAGATTGGGTCAATTATCTGAAACTCCGTGTTTCTGATGGTATTGCCGGTAACGTATCTAAGAATTCTGCCCCTTATATGGTGGCAAGCTATAATAATAACGGGCATGTGGGAGGTACACAGGGATATGTGCAGTCGCGTGCCAATCCGATGCTGAGCTGGGAGAAAACCAATACCTTTAATATAGGTATCGATTTCTCGCTCTTTAAGAACCGACTCAATGGTACTGTAGAGTATTACGACAAGAAGGGTACCGACCTCCTGGCTTCTTCCATGGGTGTACCTACTGAAGGTTGGGGCTACAGCACCTATACCATCAACAATGGCGAGATGTACAATCGTGGTGTAGAAATTTCCCTGAGTGGTGAGGTTCTGCGTACCAGGGATTTCTCATGGAGAGCCAATATGACTTATGCTTATAATAAGAATGAGGTGACTTATGTAAATGTAAAGGCGCCGGTTTATATTCTTCAGTTGGATTACCCTTCGGCTTATCCTATTATCGGCAACGAATATAATGCAATCTATGGCTATAAGTGGGCTGGATTGAGTGAAGAAGGATTGCCACAGGTGTATAACGAGAATGGTGAGAAGGTAACTAATCAGCAACGACATTGGATGCCATCTCTTACATGGGTACTACCACTCCTAAGTATAGTGGATCTTTCGGAACCAGTATCAGCTACAAGGATTTCGATTTCAGTATGCAGTTCCTTTTTGCGGGTGGTCATAAGATGCGCAATGCCAATCCTGCTTTCCTCACTTGCAGTTATTCCAGCGTAGGATATATCTCCAATATTGCGGGAGCTAGTGCCGGACTTGCTAATCGTTGGCAGAAACCAGGTGATGAGGCTTATACCAATGTGCCAAAGGCTGTTTTTGCCGAAAGTGGTTTGTCTGCATCTTCTTTGTATAGTACTTATTTTTATTCTGATATCAATATCCTTGATGCCAGTTATATTCGTCTGAACAACATTTCTCTGGCTTATCATTTGCCAAAGTCGCTGTGCCGTTCGCTCTATATGCAGAGTGCCCGTGTTCAGGCTAATGTGGAGAATCCGTTCTTCTGGGCAAAGACCAAACAGGCTAAGTACCAGCTGGGTGGTTATAATGCCACCAACTATGTGTTAGGCATTTATCTCAACTTTTAAATAATGAAGAAAATGAAACAGAAATTAGTATATATGGTGTTGTTGCTGGGCATGGTTATGGGACTTGCCTCCTGCGATAACTATCTCAATATAGAACCAAAGGGCAAACGCATCCCTAAGTCGCTCGCCGACTATGAGGCTTTTCTCCGTTACGAGTATGGTACTCATCGCATGCCGGTTTTGCAAACGTGCTATTTGCTTAATGATGAATATCTCACCAATTCGTATGCCAGTTATTATCCGATGTATAAGGCTAACTACAATTGGGAGGAGGAAACCGATCGTGCCTATTGGAACTCTGCAGATGAGAGTACTTATTATGTGGCTTATGGCACTATCAATACCTGCAATCTGATATTGGAAGATGTGCCTAATACAACAGAAGGTACTGAGAAAGAAAAGGCTGAGGTGATGGCATATGCCAGAGTGTTGCGTGCGATGAACTATTTCAATCTCGCTAATTATTATGCTGATACCTACGAGCCTTCAAATGCTGCCAGTAAGTTGAGTGTACCTCTGATTACGAGCAGTCTTCAGAATGCTCCTTATCATCAGGCCACCATTCAGGAAATCTATGAATTCATTTTGAATGATTTGAACACGTCGGTAGCTGATCTTCCAGATATGGGTACCACGCTCCTCCATCCGGGCAAGGGAGCTGCCTATGCTATGTTGGCACGTACCTATCTTCAGATGATGAACTATGAAAAGGCGTTGGAGTTTGCTGATAAGGCTCTTGCCATTAATGATAAGTTGGTTGATTGGGTTGGATTCTATAATGATAATAAGGGTGTGATAGGCCAAGAGGGTGTTTATCCTTCTTTGAAAACGCCATTGGGATTTGATAGCCAGGACTGTTATAATTTCAATTATGCCGATAATAGTTCCAACTATGCATCTGCGATATTCAAGATACCGGTAAATCGTGCTGCCGGATTCGAAGAGGGAGATGCTTATTTCTTGAGCAATTGGAAACTAAGAACGATGGGTGCAGAAACTTATTATCAGGGGTTGACCAATGGCTATATCAATCTTGCTGGTATGAGAACCGTGGAGCAGTATCTTATCAAGGCTGAATGCTTGGCTCGTAAGAATCAGTTGACAGATGCTATGGATGTGCTCAATGAGGTGCGTAAGACATATATCCTTCCAGAGAAATATCAGCCACTATCGGCGTCCTCTGTGGCAGAAGCTATCCGGTATATACGTCAAGCTAAGGATAATCAACTTATCTTCTCTATCGTGCCGTTTGGCGATGCTCGTCGCTTCAATGCTGAAGGTACCTATGCCCGCACGCTGACAAAAGAGATAGATGGCAAGCAGATAAGTCTTGCTCCATCCTCTCATCTCTGGACCTTCCCATTCCCTAAGGGAGCCATTGATAATCCTGGCAACGGAAGTTTCGTACAGAATGTGGAGAAGTAATGAACGTTAAAATAAATCTTTCTAATAATTGTACAAATATGATGTTTAAAAAAACAATTTTCTCATTGGCATTGGCGCTCATCTCTGTGATGAGTGCTCATGCTCAGAATGCAGACGAGTGTATCATTGATGCAATCTTGAATGGTGTGCCTGATGGTACGGAAATGGAAGCTGTCCTGGCTGCTACTCATCGCAACGAGAAACCTCTCGCTAAAGGTGTGGTAAAGGGTGGAAAACTTACTTTAACCATCCCTGTTACAGAGGCTCGTTTTATCGGTGTCGGTCCAAGAAATGGTGTTTTCACTTTTAGTCTGATGACCAAAGGTGGCGAAAAAGTGCAGGTGTCTCTCGATGCCAAACCCATCAATGATGGGGGGAACACTGGTTTTAATGCCAGCAATGTCAAGATTTCCGGCAGTGCTATGAACGAAGAATATCAGACAAAAATCGGATCAGTGAGGGATATGCTTGATAAGATGTATAAGGATATAAAAGATAAGCATAAAAAATTGATTGCAGAACAGAGCAAGGCTTACCAGGCAAAGGATAAAGCTAAGATGAAAGCTTTGGAAGATAGTGACGAGGGAAAAGAGATGGCTACCGAACAGAAGAATTTCTTTGATACGGTGGAGTCTTCTTATGGAAAGTTGTATTCAGACAACAAGGATTCCTGGTGGGGACCTTTCGCCATGCTTTGTACCTTGAACTATTTCACCAAGGAAAACTCCAAGGAATGGAATTCGTTCTCAGAAACTGCTAAGAATAGCTTCTATGGAAAGTTGCTCAACGAGCAGATTAATCCACAGGGACTTGCAGGTGAGACTTTGCTCAGTTCGAACTCCAGCAAGTTGATGGTTCTAAGGTGAGCATGGCTTCTTGTGTAAAGGGAAATAAGTATTATCTGGTTGATTTCTGGGCTTCATGGTGTGGACCTTGCCGCAAGGAAATTCCTAACCTCAAAAAACTTTATGAACTGTATAAGGGAAAGGGACTGGAAATAGTAAGTGTTTCTATCGATAAGAATGAAACTGCTTGGAAGAAAGCGCTTGCTGAGGAGAAACTTTCTTGGCCTAACGGACTTGACCGTGCCGGTATAGCTGATTCTTATAAGGTAAAGTTCATTCCTGCCATCTTCCTGGTAGATGGTACTACAGGTAAGTGTATTGCTGAGAATGTCCGTGGTACGGAATTGGCTGCAAAGTTGGCTGAACTATTCTCGAAATAAGATATTTAGACGAAAAGTTTGGCTAAAGTGCTCCATTTATATAAAGATAAACCGTATTTTTTCGATAATATCGTGAAATACGGTTTATTTTGTATTTTTGTACCCGAAATAATGGTAAGAACGTTATTTATATAAAAGCTATATAGATTATGTTAGAGAAAAGTAAGCGTGAGCGCATCATTGCGCTCGTTAATAAAGAGGTGGTTCCTGCCATCGGCTGTACCGAACCGATGGCTGTGGCACTATGTACAGCCAAGGCTGCTACTACATTGGGCAAGCGCCTGAACGTATTGAAGTTCTTCTGAGTCCTAATATGCTCAAGAATGCGATGGGTGTCGGCATTCCTGGCACGGGTATGATCGGTTTGCCTATCGCCGTATCGCTGGGTGCGCTCATCGGAAAGCCTGAATATCAGCTGGAAGTGTTGAAAGATCTCACTCCCGACAGTCTGGAGCAGGGCAAACAATATATCAAGGATGCGGATATTAACATCAAACTGAAGCAGGGGGATGTGGATAAACTCTATATCGAAATCATCTGTCATGCCGGTGAAGACCAGGCTACGGCAATTATCTCCGGTTCACATACCCATTTTGTGTATGTTGAGCGTAATGGCGAGGTGGTGCTCGATAAGCGTGGCGGTACTGTGGGCGATGAGGCTGATGACGACATCCAGCTCAATTTCCCGATGGTTTACGAGTTTGCTACAACAGCTCCGCTCGATGAGATTTCTTTCATTCTCAAGACCAGGGACTATAATATGAAGGCTGCCGAGTTGAGTATCAAAGGCAACTATGGCCACTGTCTGGGCAAGACAATGGACCGTCCGTTGAGTCATGGTATCTTCGGTGATAATATTTTCTCGCATATCATCTCCAGCACCGCTTCAGCCTGCGATGCCCGTATGGGTGGCGCCATGATTCCGGTGATGAGTAACAGTGGCAGCGGCAACCAGGGCATCTGTGCAACGAACCCTGTGGTGGTTTATGCGCTGGAGAACGAGAATACCGAGGAGGAAATAATCCGTGCCTGATGCTCAGTCATCTGACTGCCATCTATATCAAGCAGAGCTTAGGCAAGCTTTCAGCTCTTTGCGGTTGTGTGGTAGCCAGTACGGGCAGCAGTTGCGGCATTACCTATCTGATGGGTGGCGATTATACCCGCATCTGCAATTCTGTCAAGAATATGATAGCCAATCTCACCGGTATGATTTGTGACGGAGCGAAACCAAGTTGTGCCCTGAAGATTTCATCAGGTGTCAGCACCGCTCTTCTTTCCGCCCTCCTTTCTATGGAAGGCAAGTGTGTCACCTCTGCCGAGGGTATCGTAGATGATGATGTGGATAAGTGCATCCACAACCTCACGAGCATCGGTGCCGATGCGATGAGAGCTACCGATGATATGGTGCTCGATATCATGACGCATAAATAATATAGCTTTTGATAAGTTATTTTAATAGTCTTAGAAACCTATATTGTTTACCTTTTAAATATAGTTTCGTATGGTTGCCGGCAGCTGCCAGCAACCTTGCTGCCATATGCCGACAATGTTGCTGCCATATGCCAGCAACCTTGCTGGCGGCTGCGACTTTTGGATAGATCTACTTCTTCATGCCGATAGATACGGCTTCTGTAGCTAATTCACATGCTTGCAATGGATTATAAAACAAAGCTACAATGGACTTAAAGCATGATGTTTATACTATTCCCAATATTATGATCTTGCGTATCGCTATCATCTTATTCTTAAAATTAAAAGATATTAAAAAACTGGCTTTTTCTTGGAGATAATCGCGGATATGTGTATATTTGCATCATCTGATAATCGCGGATAGGTGTGTACTTGTATCATCTGATAATCGCGGATAGGTGTAAAAACTGATAAATGTTAATCGCGGATAGGTGTATTTTCCGATAAAATTAATCTAGGATAGGTGTAAATTATGAGAAGAAAAGTATATGAGCAGCTAAAGAAATGGAAAGAAGAACAGAACGGAGAAAGTGCTGTTCTCATCAATGGTGCCCGTCGTGTAGGAAAGAGCTATATCGTAAAGGAATTCGCTCAAAAAGAATACAAGAGTTATATTTTACTTGATTTCAATAAAATAGGAAAGGACATAAAATCCTTGTTCGAAACCTATCTGGATGACTTGGATACGTTCTTTATGTATTTAAGCAGTTTCACCAATACACCTCTATATCCAAGAAATTCGGTTATAATCTTTGATGAGGTGCAATTGTATCCCCGGGCTCGTACTGCTATCAAGTATCTGGTTGAAGATGGTCGTTACGATTATATCGAGACTGGTTCGCTCGTTTCTATCAAAAAGAACGTAGAGAATATCATGATTCCTTCTGAGGAGGAAGAAATATTGATGTATCCTATGGATTTCGAGGAATTCTTGTGGGCACTGAACAATGAAACCCTGATGCCGCTTATACGAATGAACTTTCAGAAAAGGCATGAGATGGGACAAATGATGCATCGCATGGCAATGGACTATTTCAGACAGTATCTCATTGTTGGAGGAATGCCGCAAGCTGTAGCTAAATTTGTAGAAACCAGAGATTTCAATAAGGTGGATCGTGTGAAACGCCAAATTCTTACTTTATATCGTAACGATATCCAGAAGTATGCGTCAACTTATGTATTTAAAGTTACTCAGATTTTTGATACAATTCCTTCTCAGCTTCAAAAACATGAGAAGAAATTTATGTTGAAGGCACTCACAGAAGGGGCGAGAATGCGAGATTATGAAACGGCATTCTTTTGGCTGTCAGATGCAATGATAGTCAATATGGCCTATAATACGACAGAGCCAAGCATCGGTCTTGGAATGAATACCGATGATACGACATTGAAATGCTATATGGCTGATACGGGTTTGCTCATCAGTCATGCTTTCAATGAAAATACGATAGTATCAGAAAACTTATATAACAAGCTTCTGGTAGATAAGCTGGAGTTCAATGGCGGAATGATAGTTGAGAATATAGTTGCTCAGATGTTACGTTCGGCAGGGCATAAACTGTATTTCTTTTCCAAATATAGTAAGGATAATGCCCAGGAAAGGATGGAACTGGATTTTCTGATAGCCAAAGATACCATAACGTCAAAGCATAATATTTCACCGATAGAAGTGAAGTCAACTAACAGATACACGCTCACTTCTCTCAAAAAGTGCATCGCTAAATATGGTAGCTATCTGGCAGAACCGTATGTTTTGCATACAGCTGATTTGAAAGTAGAGGAGGGAATAACTTATTTGCCATTGTATATGACAGGGTTATTATAAGTGGTTTTAGTTGAATGGAAAAGGCTCGCAAGAAATCGAAACTTCTTGCGAGCCGTTTTATGATTGTGATGCAAGTGAATTCTTCACTCTTCACTCTTCTTTCTTCACTCCCAATTATACGAGTGTTGCAACGATTTCCTCACGGGTTCCTGGCAACATATCGATGACTGGAATCTCTGGCATGGTGTAGCAACCTGGCTGCAGACGGAATGAAGCACGAGCCACGTTAACCAATACCTGAGCGGTGAGGCTGGGTTGTTGATGCTCATGTTGAACTCGAAACGCTGGTTCTGGGTCTTGCCAGATACACCCTTGCGAACGAGGTTCACACCATGACCCATATCCTTTACATCATCTACTGATGCTACGGCAAATACGTGGGTCTCATCATGAGCAAAGTATGGATCGGCCTTGATTTCGGCTGTTACATCCTCAAGCTTGGCACCTTCTTCCAACTCTACGTATACCATACGGCGGTGGATACCCTCACCCAATGGGATGGTTACAGAGAGCGCTTCCTTTACGCCCTTCTTGCCACGAACACAAACTGAGTGACCCATACTCATACCAGGACCGAAGTTGGTATATGTCAAGCCCTTAGGAGCAAGGCTCTCCATCAGAACACGTACGATAGAATCAGAACCTGGGTCCAACCAGCAGAGATAACGCTTACCTTGCCAGCCTTCTTGCAGTTTTCCATCTGCTTGGTACGGTAGTCGAGGATGCTGGTGTGGATATCGAAGCTGTCTACGGTGTTGATACCGAGGGCAACGATCTTCTCTGCATACTCAGGGCAAGAGCGGGTAGGGGTTGCGAGGATAGCAACATCTACATCCTTCAACTTGGTGATGTCATCTACTACTTCATAGTTTGCCAACTCAGCTGGTTTGTCCTTGGCACCCTGGCGACGTACAATACCTGCAATCTCAAAGTCAGGAGCTGCTTCGAGTGCCTCAACAGTAAACTTACCGATGTTGCCGTATCCTACTACGGCTGCTCTAAATTTCTTCATTGTCTTATTTCTTTTATTTTGTTGTTTTAATTTCTTTTATTTCTTGCGGTTTAGTCCTCCAACGGATATGTTTTCCGCTTTTCATTCTATTTCCGGTTGCAAAAGTATAGCTTTTTCTTGAAATACGTGACGTTTTAATAGAATTTTAACTCATAAAAGTTGCAAAAAGTAGTAAAATCATAGTTTTTAGGTATGAATAAGCGGAGATTTGTAAGGTATCTGTAGCAAGAGCCTTACAGTTTCGTTATTTTGTTGCGAAACATCATACATCCCCTTTCCGATACCTCCCGATGTGCTTTGAATTACGTCCTGACGTAGCTTTTGCTGCGTCCCGACGTCTCTGGCTCTGCGTCTGGACGTATGACATGCTACGTCGGGACGTAATTTTATGGAACTCTATTACAATAATCCCGCCCTTCGCACGTTATTAATATATTAATTTAATTAGGAGAAAGAAAATGATAGAATATATTCATGGCGATCTGACAGAGCTGACACCTGCGCTGGCTGTTGTTGAGACTGCGGGGGTGGGCTACGGACTCAATATATCGCTCAATACATATACTGCCATTCAGGGCAAACAGGAAGTGAAACTCTATGTTCACGAAGTGCTTACGGCTGGTGGAAGAGATGACTCTTTCACCCTTTTCGGCTTTGCTACCAAACAGGAACGTGAACTCTACCGCCTCCTCATCACCGTTTCAGGAGTAGGCGGAAATACAGCCCGTATGATTCTCTCTTCACTCTCGCCACGCGAACTCTGCGAAATCATCTCTACTGGTAACGACAAGGTGCTGAAAACCGTGAAGGGTATCGGACTGAAGACAGCACAGCGAATCATCATCGACCTGAAAGATAAAATCGTGAGCCTCGGCATTGCTGACGAACTGCCAGCCAACGGAGGTAATGTGGTGATGGTGAACAATGACGTAAAGGATGAGGCGGTAAGCGCCCTCACCATGCTCGGCTTCTCGCCGGCACCATCTGCCAAGGTAGTAGTAGATATCCTCAAGGCACAGCCTGATCTCCCAGTAGAACAGGTTGTGAAACTGGCATTGAAGCAAATCAAATAAGTTAGGAGTTTTTTGTCGATGAAACAGAAGCAAAGATTCATATCTTTTCTATTGGCTTGGCTGATGGTGGCAACCTTCGGCTATGCGATAGCTTTGCCTCAACTTCAGGACGATAAAAAGAAAACCCATACCAGCACAGCCCAGCCCGTGCAGCTCGATGAAGATACCATTCCCGATTCGCTGCTGCATACCCGCTGGCAGATTCAGCGCACCCAACCTTACTCCCTGAGCGACCTCTATCAGAGTCCGCTCGACCTGAAACGTCCTGATAATCTGCAATATCAGGTAGTCTACAACGATACCCTCGACCGCTATATCATCGGCAACCGCATGGGCTCAACCTGGCTTTCGGCTCCTATCATGCTCACTCCGAAAGAGTATCTTGCATGGACCGAACAGCAGCAGCGCAACAGTTACTTCCGCAAGCAGAACGTTGAAATCTTCCAGGCAAAAGGCAAGGAGAAGTTCGATTTCTCAGATATGCACTTCGACTTGGGACCTGCCGAGAAAATCTTCGGTCCTGGTGGCATCAGAGTGAAGACACAGGGTTCTGCCGAACTCAAGTTTGGTATCAACAAGAAGAGCATCGACAATCCTTCGTTGCCTATCCGCAACCGAAAGACGACGATGATGGATTTTGATGAGAAAATCAACCTCAACGTCAACGGAAAGGTGGGCGATAAGGTGAACATGAACCTGAATTACAACACCGATGCCACCTTCGATTTCGATGCACAGAACATGAAACTGAAGTACGACGGCAAGGAAGATGAAATCATCAAACTCGTTGAGGCGGGCAACGTCTCCTTCCCTTCCAACTCTTCGCTCATCAAAGGCGCCAGCAGTCTGTTTGGTGTTAGAACCGATATGCAGTTTGGCAAACTCAAGCTGCAGATGGTGGCTTCGCAGAAGAAAAGTGCATCGAAGAGCGTATCTACCAGGGGCGGTGTGCAGCTCACCCCTTTCGAACTGAATGTAGCCGATTATGAGGAGAACCGCCACTTCTTCCTCTCCCAGTATTTCAGAAATCATTATGATGCCTGGATGCAGAAACTTCCTAATCTCACCACGGGCATCACCATCAACCGCGTGGAGGTGTGGGTTACCAACAAAACCGGCAATACCACCAATACCCGAAATATCGTAGCCCTGACCGACCTAGGCGAGAACCAGAAACTGAGCAACCCGATGTGGGCGGCGAGCGGACAGGTGCCTTCTAACCAGGCGAATACAGAGTATGCGGCGATGACAGGGCAGTATGCTGCTGCCCGTGACATCGACCAGGCTGCAACCACTCTCGATGGAGGCGGACTGGTTGGCGGAGCGATTATGAGAAACTGGAGAGTGCCCGTCTGCTCAATTCTTCTGAGTATACAGTCAATACCGCCTTGGGTTATATCTCATTGAAAACCAGTCTGCAGACCGACCAGGTACTTGCCGTAGCCTATGAGTATACATCGGGAGGCGTTACCTATCAGGTGGGCGAGTTTGCATCCGATCTCAGCGATACCAAGCAGGCACTCTTCGTGAAATCGCTCAAGAATACCAGCAACAATCCGCGACAGGGCAACTGGGGACTGATGATGAAGAACGTTTATTATCTGGCTTCTACCGTAGAGAAGGAGAAGTTCCGCCTGGATGTGAAATACCAGAGCGATACCACCGGTGTATATCTCAGTTATATCCCTGAGCAGCAGGTGAAGGAGCAGCCTATCATCCGTGTGCTGGGCGCCGACCGTCTGGATAACAACAACAAGGCACACAGCAATGGATATTTCGATTATGTAGAAGGCTATACCATCTCTAATGGACGCGTGTTCATTCCGAAGGTAGAGCCTTTCGGCAGTTATATGCGTGATTATCTGGTCAAGCGGGGCGTGGCTGCCGATAAGGCTGAAAAGTATGCCTTTACCGAACTTTATGACAGTACGAAGACCGTAGCCAAGCAGATAGCCGAAAAGAACAAGTATCAGATTGTGGGACAGTTCAAGGGCTCTGCAGCCAATGTCATCTCGCTCGATGCCTACAATGTGCCACAGGGCTCGGTGGTCGTTACGGCAGGCGGTATCACCCTGAAAGAGGGCACCGACTATTCGGTAGATTACAGTGCCGGTGAGGTGACCATCCTGAACCAGAGCATCATTGATGCCGGTACGGCTGTCAACGTTTCTCTGGAGAGTAATACCGATTTCGGACAAACCCGAAAAACGATGTTCGGACTGAACTGGGAGTATGATTTTACCAAGAATTTCCAGTTGAGCGGTACTATCCAGCACCTCTCCGAACAGGCGCTTACTACCAAGGTATCCATGGGCTCCGAACCGCTGAAGAACACCCTTTGGGGCATCAATCTCAATTGGCGCAAGGAGAGTCAGTGGCTCACCAATGTGCTTGACAAGATACCATTCCTGCACCTTACCCAGCCATCGCAGATATCCTTTACAGGAGAATTTGCCCAGCTCATTGCCGGTGAGGCAGGCGGCACACAGGACAATGCATCTTATATCGATGATTTCGAGGGTACGAAGACCACCATCGATGTAACGACTCCTACCTCCTGGTTTATATCCAGTGTGCCTTCGCTCAATTTCAAGGACGATTACAGCGATAAGACCGGTCTGAGCAGCGGTTTCCACCGTTCGCGCCTAGCCTGGTATACCATCGATCCGCTGTTCACCCGCCGTGGAAGTTCGCTCACTCCGGGTCATATCAAGGGCGACCTCAAGCAGTTGAGTAACCATTATGTTCGCGAGGTCTATACCAAGGAGCTCTTCCCATTGCGCGACCAGAGCAGTTATCAGGCGCTACCAATACCCTGAATGTACTCAATCTGGCTTACTATCCAAGCGAGCCGGGACCATACAACTTCAATGTAACAGATTTGCAGGCAGACGGAACCCTGCAGAATCCGCAGCGCAACTGGGGCGGAATGATGCGTAAGCTGGATACCAACGATTTCGAGCAGGCAAACATCGAATACATCGAGTTCTGGATGCTCGATCCGTTCATCTATTCCCGCGAAGAGGCTGATGCTGCGATTACGGTGGCGATTTCTACATCAATCTGGGCGAGGTGAGCGAGGATATCCTGCGTGATGGCAAAAAATTCTATGAGAGTGGCATGCCGGTAGATGGCAGCAAGAGCTACACCTATACCCAGTGGGGTAAGATTCCTACCCAGAGCACCGTGACCTATGCCTTTGCTACCACCAGTGGCAGCAGAGCCTTGCAGGATGTGGGTTTCAACGGACTGACTGATGCCGAGGAGCAGGAATTCTACAAGAGTGCTTATCTCGACCAGATTCAGGGCAAGGTGAACCAGGCGGTATTCGACAGCATCTTTGCCGATCCGGCACGTGATGACTACCACTATTTCCGCGGTTCCGACTGGGATGAGATGCGTGCTCCTATCTTGCAGCGATATAAGTATATCAACAATCCTCAGGGCAACTCGCCTGACAGCGACAACCGTTCTGAGAGCTATGATACTTCTTATAAGTCAACGCCGGATGTCGAGGATATCAACCAGGATTATACCCTCAACGAATATGAGAAATACTTCCAGTATCGTGTCAGCATCCGTCCGGAAGATCTCGTGGTGGGTAACAATCATATTGTAGATAAGCGTGAATACAGCCAGACCTGGCGTGATAATACCAAGTCTACCGTTACCTGGTATCAGTTCCGCATACCTATCGATGAGTTTGAGAGCCGTCAGGGCAACATCAACGATTTCTCCAGCATCCGCTTCATGCGTATGTTCCTCACCGGTTTCAAGAAACCTATCGTGCTGCGTTTCGGTACCTTCGACCTCGTGATGGGCAAGTGGCGTACCTATGATCAGCCGCTCGGCGCAGCCAGTGGCGGAACCTTGATGCAAGCAGTGTGAGTCTGGAAGAGAACGGCGAGAAGACACCGGTCAACTATGTCTTGCCTCCGGGTATCAGGCGCGAACAGGATCCTAGTCAGCCTCAGTTGGTTGAGGCGAACGAGCAGGCGTTGAGTCTGGTGGTCAAGAATATGAGCACAGGTGAGGCGAAGGCGGTTTATAAGAATTCTACCCTTGATCTGCGCCAGTACAAGCGCATCCAGATGTTTGCCCATGCCAATGCCCTGGAGCAGAATATCACCCGTCTGCAGGATGGTGATCTCTCAGTCTTCATCCGTCTGGGTAGCGATTACAAGAATAATTACTACGAGTATGAAATCCCGCTGAAGCTCACCGAGCCACGCTCCAACTACAACCGCTATGTGCTTGCCGACTGTAAGGCGGTATGGCCTGAGGAGAATATGCTCGATGTGCCGCTGAGTGTCTTTACGGCATTGAAGAAAAACCGCAACAAGGCGAAGGCACAGGGTGTGGCTTCTTATCTCGCTCCTTATTCCATGATGGATGCAGAACATCCGCAGAATAAGATTACCATCGTGGGTAATCCGAGTCTCGGCGAGGTGAAGACCATGATGCTGGGTGTGAGAAACAATTCTGCCGACATCAAGAGTGGTGAGGTATGGATAAACGAACTCCGACTCAAGGAACATAATAATTCGGGTGGTTGGGCTGCCAATGCCAACCTCAACGTACAACTCTCCGATCTGGGTAGCGTGAATGCCACCGGCAGATACATCAGCGAGGGATTCGGCGGCCTGGAAGATGGCGTGGCAAGTCGCACTACCGATAATTACGGTACCTACAGTGTGACCACATCGCTCGAAATGGGTAAGTTCTTCCCTGACAAGGCGAAGGTGAGCATACCTTTATATTATAGTGTTACCAAGGAGAAGACCACTCCTAAGTATAATCCGCTGGATACCGATATGGAATTGAAGGATGCCCTCGATGCCGCCGGCTCCAAGCATGAGCGCGATTCTATCGAGAACATCGCTGCCACCAAGATTACGCAGACCAACTTCTCCATCTCGAATGCCCGGGTGGGTATCGCTACCAAGCGACATCCGATGCCATACGATCCAGCCAACTTCTCATTCACTTATAGTCATCAGCATCAGTATACTACGGGTGAAACGACGATGTATGAGCGAAAGGATAACTGGCGCGGAGCCCTGGATTATTCGTGGAGCCCGGTTTATAAGGCTTGGGAACCATTCAAGGGACTGAAGAACAAGAGCAAGTGGCTCGACATACTGAAACGTTTCGGACTGAACTGGCTGCCGCAGAACATAGCCTTCAATACCGAGATGACGCGCGACTACTACGAGTTGCAGGAGCGCGATATGGAAACCCTGATGAGTGGAGCTGCCGGAGTAGACTCCAAGTTGCCGCTCACCTTCAGTGAACAGTTCCTCTGGAACCGTGAGTTCTCCATCAACTGGGATCTGACCAAGAACCTGCACATGAACTTCCAGAGTGCTACCCATGCACAGATAGAGGAACCATATACACCGGTCAACAAGGATCTTTATGCCGACCAGTATCATGCCTGGAAGGACTCCGTATGGACCAGCATCCGCCACTGGGGTGCACCGCTCGACTATAGTCAGAATTTCCAGGCATCTTACAGGTTGCCTCTCAATCTGCTGCCTGTCTTCGACTGGGTGAACAGCGATGCCTCTTACAATGCCAACTATTCTTGGGAGCGCGGTACAGAGGATGAGGAGGGCAACTCGTATGGAAATACCATCAATACCCAGCGCGAGCTGACATTGAACGGTAACTTCAACCTGGTGAAACTCTACAACCATGTGCCTTTCCTGAAGAAGGTAAACGATAAGTTTGACCGTACCCAGAGTAGGGCACAGATGCAGCGCAAGAAGCAGGAAAAAAAGA
>ENA-OQER01000157-OQER01000157.1-human-gut-metagenome-genome-assembly--contig:-NODE-157-length-37284-cov-18.513927_pt1 | contig 37284 bp, 39 predicted proteins | sample MGYA00242797_ERZ504639 | MGnify/ENA primary metagenome ERZ504639 (study PRJEB26092, sample SAMD00036306) | human gut metagenome | host: Homo sapiens | study: EMG produced TPA metagenomics assembly of... | reverse complement strand
GTTTGTTTTCGTATCTTTATGAGGGTTTTCGCTTAGTTGCGAAGAAAAATATAAATTGGCTTTTTCTTTACCGAATCTTCAATTTCTCGGGGTTGAAGAAATGGTCGACAGGACCGTGTCCTTTTCCTATCTCCACATCCCGGCCTGCCTCTATGGCTTGCGACAGATAATCCTTGGCTTGAGCTATGGCCTGACACATGTCCAAGCCACGAGCCAAGAACGAGGCAATAGCGGAAGAGAGTGTGCAACCTGTGCCATGAGTATTGCGGGTTTCTATCGTGGCATGCTCGTAGACTTCGGTTCTGCCATCGGCAAGATAAAGTTTGTCTATTTTCCTGTCGCCTTCTAAGTGCCCGCCTTTTATCAGAACAGCCTCACAGCCTAACGACAGGATGCGCAGAGCCGCCTGATCCATGTCTCTGCCGCCTGTATTGAGGTATGAGAAAGTACGGAAGCCTCGGGAATATTGGGTGTCAGCAAGTTGGCCATCGGCAAGAGTTGCCGACAGAAGATATCGAGAGCATCTTGCTGCATGAGCATAGAACCGCTGGTCGACACCATAACGGGGTCGACAACAAGTGTAGTTCCAGGATAAAGTTTCAGCGTATCGGCTATGGTCTGGATAGTGGCCTTATCGTTCACCATTCCTATTTTGACAGTATTGGGCTGTATGTCGTCCATCACAGCTTGATCTGACCTGCCACAATTTCGGGTTCTATGGCTTGAATGGCCTGAACGCCCTGCGTATTCTGTACAGTAACAGCAGTAATGGCCGATGCCGCATAAACGCCCAATGCCGACATGGTCTTGATATCAGCCTGTACGCCTGCTCCTCCACAACTGTCGGAACCGGCAATGGTCAATGCACAAATATACCTCATTTCAATCTACATTTTTCTTTAGAAGAAGAGGCGCACACACACGTACCTTAACCAATAAAAGATAATACGGAATAGAAATATCCCTGCGGCAGCATTATCTGCGTCAGGTTCTATGGGTATAATCTCAGCAGCACAACCGTGCAGCACCCCTTATTTCTTGTTGTTGATTTATTATTTTCGCTTACAAAGATAAGCAATAATCGGCAACGAGCCAACTATTCACGGATAATTTAAGATTTATTCAAGAAAAGAAAAAGGCGCATCGCAAGTAAAAACCTACGGCACGCCTTAAAAAGATATATCTTAATTCTTCAGTTTACTTCTCCTCTGGAGCCTTGTCGATGAGATCCATGAACTGGTCGAGCTTAGGAGTGATGATGATCTGAGTGCGACGGTTGCGCATCTTGCCCACCTCAGTATCGTTGGTTGTCACAGGGTTGTACTCACCACGGCCACCTGCTGTGAGGCGCTTAGGAGATACGCCGAAGTGCTCCTGCAGATACTGTACTACAGATGAAGCACGCAGAGCTGAAAGGTCCCAGTTGTTGCGGATGTTCTTCATCTTAGGACTTGTGGTGCTTACAGGTACATTATCGGTATTACCCTCTACCAATACATCGTAGTCCTTATAGTCCATGATGATCTTGGCAATCTTGCTCAGAGTCTCCTGTGCGCGGCTGTTTACCTCATAGCTTCCACTCTGATAGAGCATATTGTCGGCCAAAGAGATGTAAACCACACCCTTGAGTACCTGTACGTCTACTTCCTTCAACTCTTCCTTGCTCAATGAGCGGGTCAGGTTGTTGGTAAGCACCATGTTGAGTGAGTCGCTCTTGCTCTTCACCTCTACCAAGTGACGGATGTACTGGTTAGACTCGTTAATCTGGTCAACGAGCTTCTCGATGCTGATATTGTTCTGGTTGGCGTTGTTCAAACTCTTGTCGAGAGCTGTCTGCATAGAAGAATAGTCCTTCTTCATCTGTGCGAGCTGATCCTCGAGAGTAGTAACGCGAGCCTGTGATGCAGCGAGTTGCTCCTTGGCTGCCTGATAATTACCGGTCAGTTCCTTATTCTCGGTCTGACAATTCTGTAACTCTTTTTTGCTGGCGCAGCTTGTTGCAAGCAGAGCGCCTGCCATTGCGATAATCGCTAAAGTCTTTGTCTGTTTCATATTCTTCTCGTTTATTTTTTGCTTAGATGATAAAATTAAGTTTTTGTAAAGGGTCTTCCTAAACATTAATTACATGCTTCTTTCATTGTGCAAAGTTATGAATAAGACTGGAATAAAAGCCTTTTGTCAAATCCATTTATGGAATTTTAACCTCCTTTGAGCCTTTTCTTCTCATTTTTAACGATTTAACACGAATTATGGTCCCTTCTTCATTCACTTTTTCTATCGACAGAAGGCTTCATAGAAGACTCATCCCGGTCATAATAGACGGCAATGGCTGGTCGCAATAGATGACCGATGCTAGTCATAATAGATGACCGATATCGGCCATAATAGAGACTCCGGACTGGCCGTCTATGAAGACTGACTACATCCTGCAGAAAAAGAGCGCTGTACATCAAAAACGGGGCAGAAGAAATGCGAAAGTTTGATAAAAAACAAAAAAACGAGCTTTCTCTTTGTTATCTCTCCTTTTTACACTAACTTTGCAGTCGAAAAGAAATACATTAACAATAAAAAGAGAAAGACTAAGTATGATTCTTTTTTTCAGAACTCCATCCAAGAGTGTGATAGCGACCGAGATTGACCACAAACCATCTCAGGACGAGATCAATGAACTTTGTTGGCTTTATGGTGACGCAACATTAGAGGACGCCCAGCAGTTGCAGGGCTTCTTTGTGGGTCCACGCCGTGAAATGATTACTCCCTGGAGTACGAATGCCGTTGAGATAACTCAGAACATGAGTCTTAACGGCATTTCGCGTATTGAGGAGTACTTCCCCGTAGAAAGCGAGGACGCTGAGCACGACCCTATGCTGCAGCGCATGTACAACGGAATAGACCAGAATGTGTTCACCGTCAACCATGAGCCTGAACCCATCAAGTACGTAGACGACCTCGAGAAGTACAACGAAGAGGAAGGCTTGGCTCTCAGCGAGGACGAGATGGCTTATCTCCACAAGTTGGAGAAAGAGAACGGACGTCCTCTTACCGACAGCGAAATCTTTGGCTTTGCACAGATCAACTCTGAGCACTGCCGCCACAAGATCTTCGGCGGACAGTTTATCATCGACGGCAAGGAGATGGAGTCTTCTCTTTTCAATATGATCAAGAAGACCACCAACGAGAACCCCAACAAGATTCTCTCTGCCTACAAGGACAACGTGGCCTTCTCGCAGGTCCTGTCATCGAGCAGTTTGCTCCTGCCGACCAAACTACAAGCGATTTCTTCCAGGTGAAGGATATCGAGAGCGTGATTTCGCTGAAGGCCGAGACTCACAACTTCCCTACTACTGTAGAGCCTTTCAATGGTGCTGCTACAGGTACTGGTGGTGAGATCCGCGACCGTATGGGTGGTGGTGTAGGCTCATGGCCTATCGCAGGTACTGCCTGCTACATGACTGCTTATCCTCGTCTGAAGGACGACAACGGCAAGAGCGACATCGAGCGCGACTGGGAAGACATCATGCCAGTGCGCAAATGGCTCTATCAGACTCCAGAGCAGATCCTTATCAAGGCATCTAACGGTGCTTCCGACTTCGGTAACAAGTTCGGTCAGCCTCTTATCACCGGTTCTGTGCTCACCTTCGAGCACGAGGAGAATGGTGAGAAGTATGCTTATGACAAGGTTATCATGCTTGCTGGTGGTGTAGGCTACGGCAAAAAGCGTGATTACAAGAAGGGAGAGCCACAGAAGGGCAACAAGGTGGTCGTTGTAGGTGGCGACAACTATCGCATCGGTCTCGGTGGCGGTTCTGTTTCTTCTGTAGATACTGGTCGCTACAGCAACGGTATCGAGTTGAACGCGGTTCAGCGTGCCAACTGAGATGCAGAAGCGTGCTTACAACTTGGTTCGTGCACTCGTTGAGAACGACGAGAACCCTGTAGTCAGCATCCACGACCATGGTTCTGCAGGTCACTTGAACTGTCTCTCTGAGTTGGTAGAAGAGTGCGGTGGCGAAATCGACATGGCTAAATTGCCTATCGGTGACAAGACTTTGAGCGCCAAGGAAATCATCGCCAACGAGAGTCAGGAGCGTATGGGCTTACTCATCGACGAAAAATATATCAGCGAGGTTCAGAAGATTGCCGACCGTGAGCGTGCTCCTATGTACGTGGTAGGTGAGACCACTGGCGATGCTCACTTCAGCTTCAAGCAGGCTGACGGCGTGAAGCCATTCGACCTCGACGTAGCTCAGATGTTCGGTCATACGCCTAAAACTGTAATGGTCGACGAGACCGTAGAGCGCAAATATGAGGATGTAACTTATTCTGCCGACAACCTCGACGAGTACTTGCAGCGTGTTCTCCAGATGGAGGCTGTGGCTTGTAAGGACTGGTTGACCAACAAGGTGGACCGCTCCGTAACGGGTAAGATCGCCCGTCAGCAGTGCCAGGGTCAGATTCAGTTGCCACTCTCCGACTGTGGTGTTGTAGCTCTCGACTACCGTGGCGAGAAGGGTATCGTAACAGCAATGGGTCATGCTCCTCAAGCTGGTTTGGCTGATCCTAAGGCTGGTTCTGTACTCTCTGTTGCAGAGTCATTGACCAATATCGTTTGGGCCCCATTGGCAGATGGTATGGACAGCATCAGCCTCTCTGCTAACTGGATGTGGCCTTGCCGCAGCCAGAAGGGTGAGGATGCTCGTTTGTACGAGGGCGTGAAGGCATTGTCAGACTTCTGCTGCGCCATCCACGTGAACGTACCAACAGGTAAGGACTCGCTCTCATTGACCCAGCAGTATCCTAACGGCGAGAAGATCATCGCTCCTGGTACCGTTATCGTAAGTGCTGGTGGTGAGGTTTCAGATGTCAAGAAAGTGGTTAGTCCAGTTCTCGTCAACGACAAGAACTCAAGCCTCTATCACATCGACTTCAGCTTCGACGAGCAGCGCCTCGGTGGTTCTGCCTTCGCTCAGAGCTTGGGCAAGGTGGGCAGCGATGTTCCTACCGTGAAGAACCCTGAGTACTTCGTTGACTGCTTCAATGCCGTACAGGAACTCATCAACCGTGGTTGGGTAATGGCAGGTCACGATATCAGCGCCGGTGGTTTGATTACCACTCTCCTCGAGATGACATTCGCCAACGTAGAGGGCGGTATGAAGATCAACCTCCATGACATAGCCGACAAAGACATCATCAAGACTCTCTTCGCAGAGAACCCAGGTGTTGTCATTCAGGTAAGCGATGCTCATAAAGATGAAGTCAAGGCATTCCTCGAGGACAATGGCATCGGCTATGCCAAGATTGGTTATCCAGCTCCAGAGCTCCGCAAGATCATCATCAAGAAGGATGGCTTCGAGCACGAATTCGATATTGACGCCCTGCGCGACAACTGGTACAAGACTTCTTACCTCCTCGACCGCAAGCAGAGCATGAACGGCATGGCTAAGAAGCGCTACACCAACTATAAGAAGCAGCCGATCGAGATGAAGTTCAGCTATAGCTTCAAAGGCACACTGGCAAGTTATGGTCTCGATGCCAACCGCCGCAAGCAATCTGGTATCAAGGCAGCAATCATTCGTGAGAAGGGAACCAATGGTGAGCGCGAAATGGCTTACTCTATGTACCTCGCTGGCTTCGACGTGAAGGACGTGATGATGACCGACCTTATCAGTGGTCGTGAAACTTTGGAGGATGTGAACTTCATCGTATTCTGCGGTGGTTTCTCCAACTCCGACGTTCTCGGTTCTGCCAAGGGTTGGGCTGGTGCATTCCTCTACAATCCTAAGGCTAAGGAGCACTCGACAAGTTCTATGCCCGTGAGGACACTCTTTCACTCGGCATCTGTAACGGTTGCCAGCTGATGGTTGAGTTGAACCTCATCAATCCTGAGCACAAGCATCGCTCACACCTCTGCCACAATACTTCCAAGAAGTTTGAGAGCACCTTCCTCGGTCTGACTATTCCTCAGAACGAGAGTGTGATGTTTGGTAGCCTCAGCGGTGATAAGTTAGGTATCTGGGTAGCTCACGGTGAGGGTCGTTTCTACTTGCCAGAGCCAGAGGATCACTACAATGTGATTGCGAAGTACAACTATGCTGAGTATCCAGGCAATCCTAACGGCAGTGACTACAACGTGGCAGGTATCTGCTCAGCAGATGGTCGCCACCTGGCAATGATGCCACACTTGGAGCGTGCCATCTTCCCATGGCAGAACGCCTGGTATCCGGCCGACCGTCGTAACGACGAGGTAACTCCTTGGATTGAGGCATTCGTCAATGCACGCCAGTGGATTGAAGAAAGAGCTTTGAAAAAGTAAAAAGGTAAAAAGGTAAAAAATGAATAATAGCGTAAGTTATCTTACATTATTTAAAACATTTACGAAGATTGGCATAGTCACCTTTGGGGGTGGCTATGCCATGATTCCTATTATAGAGCACGAAGTGGTCGACAAAAACCTGTGGATGACGAAGGAAGAGTTTCTCGATGCCATCGCTGTGACACAGACTTGTCCGGGAGCCCTGGCCATCAACATGAGTTCCATGCTTGGATATAAGTTGGCAAAAACTCCAGGAGCCATCATCTGCACTCTCGGAGCCTCACTTCCCTCTTTCCTTATCATATTGGCCATCGCCATGTTCTTCCATCAGTTCGAGGACAACAAGGTTGTGGCAGCTATGTTTGCCGGCATTCGTCCTGCAGTCGTTGCCTGATAGCCGTCCCTACATTCTCACTTGCCAAGAGTGCACACATCACTTTTGCCAACTGCTGGATTCCCATTCTGTCTGCCATGCTTATCTGGCTTCTGCACGTCAACCCCATCTGGGTCATCATTTCCGCAGCCGCAGCTGGCTACATTTACGGCAAGTTCATACTGCTACAGAATGAAACCTCTGCTTATATATAATAAGGTGTAAGTCTTCAGAAAAGATGAATCTTCCAAGGTATAGATTTGTCTATTATCGATTCTTAATTATCTATTGATATGATTTTTCTTCAGCTTTTCCTCGTTTTTATCCAGATTGGCATCTTCGGTTTCGGAGGTGGCTACTCTATGATTTCCCTCATACAGGGACAAGTTGTAACACAATACCACTGGATGACGATGCAAGAGTTTACTGATGTCGTTGCCATTTCGCAGATGACACCAGGTCCCATTGGCATCAATGCTGCTACTTATTGTGGCTATACTGCAGTACACAATGCAGGCTTGAGCGAATCAATGGCCATATTGGGAAGTGCAGTAGCTACATTTGCCTTGGTTCTCCCCTCTTTGATTTTGATGATTCTTATCAGCAAGATGCTGTACAAATATATGAACACCACAGCCATACAGAGCATTTTCATCGGTCTTCGCCCCGCCATCGTTGCTCGTAGGAGCTGCCGCCTTGCTCTTGATGAACCAAGAAAACTTCTCATCTCCTGCCGACCCCTGGCGATTCTATATATCTATCGCTCTCTTCCTTGCCACCTTCTTTGGTGTCAAGTTTGTCGGCATCAACCCCATCCGCATGATATGCTACTCTGCTTTTGCCGGATTGCTGTTGCTGTATTAACAGAGATTAATTTCTCCGAAACTGAACGAACATTCAATATATCTACGAAGGAATGAAAAAACTATTATATTTTGCTGCAGTTGTAATTGCTGCCACCGCATCTGTCTCAACAGCCACCAGCTGCAAGTTTGCCCCATCGCAGAATGATGGAGACACAGTGGCTGCCAGCGAATTCTATCCAGAGGACACTTCGGCACTTCATGCCAAAAAGATGGCACGAATAAAGCTCAGAAGGCCATGACCGACAGTGTGGGAATATACTATATCGGAAGCGGATCTTCTAAAGAAAAACTACAATTGGTTTCCTATCCTTCAAGAAGAGACACCTTTGAATACGGAAAGACTCGCCGCATCAAGGTTAAGGGTTGCGCTGATATCAACCACGTGGTACGTGTCGATTTCTATCTCCTCAATGGCAAAGACTCGCTCGTAAAAACCGTCGAAGAAATCACACAGCAATAACCATCCCTCGTTTTCAAAAACAAGCCCGTTTATTCCCAAATAAATCTTCAAATAGATTGTCAAGAACTGAAGTTTAGTATGTATGGAAGTTATAGAAGTTAAAGAAGTTATCACTTCACTCGGTCGTTAGAAGTTATAGCCAATAGCTTTTTGGATGTATACTTAGCTACAAAGCATATGGCACTAACTTCTTTAAATTCTTGAACTTCCCCATCTGCGAAAGTCGAGTCAAGAATAAGAGAAAGACAACATTCTCTCATTCTTGACAAAAAGCGGTGCATTTTTACCTTTTTACTCTTTTTACTCTTTTTGCTCTTTTTACTCTTTTACCTTTTTACCTTTAAAAGGCTATTCGTCGGAGAGTTCTTTAATCTGCTTCTTAGGTGTAACACCCAGTTTCTTCAGACTCTCTACCTTCTCATAACATTACCAGCGCCATCGTAAAGTTGCTTTTTAGCCTTGTCAAAGGTTCCAGACAGACGGGTTATCAAGTCGCCCACACCCATAAAGGTGTCCTCAAAACCTGCCACCTTATCATACAAGTCTGCTGCAGTCTTCACTATTTTCTCTACATTCTTGTTTTGACGGTCATACTGCCACAGGTTGTATGCCAACTGAAGAGCCATCAGAAGATTGCTGGGCGAAATGATGATAATTTTCTTTTGATAAGCATAACGGCTAAGCTCAGGTTGTTGCTTCATGGCTGCAATATAGCTGGTTTCGTTGGGAATAAACATCAGAACAAAGCCAATGGCATCATCACCAGCTTGGAATAGTCTTTTTCTGCCAGTTCGTCGATATGCCTGCGCACACTTGCCGCATGCAGTTTCATCAGCCGTTCGCGCTCGCCATCATCTTCTGCCGCTATGGCATCAGAATAGGCAGTAAGCGAAACCTTCGAGTCGATGACTACACTTCTGCCTTCTGGGAATCTTACGATGACATCAGGGCGGAAGTTCTTGCCCTCTTCATCCTTAGTGTTCTCCTGGATAAAGAACTCCTCGTCCTTTCGCAATCCACTGTTCTCGAGAATGGTTTCAAGCACCATCTCACCCCAGTCACCCTGCATCTTACTATCTCCCTTCAGGGCACGAGTTAGATTAGCAGCATCCGAACCTATCTTCGAAGTCTGCTCCTTCAACAAAGAAACTGCTTGCTGCTGCTCCTGCTGAAAGAGTTTCATCGTTGCCTCAAAGGTATTCTGCAGTTCTTTCTTGTTCACTTCGTTCTGAGTCTTGCTTTCCTCAACCGACTTTTTGAAGTCTGCAAACTGTTCCTTGATAGGCTTCAATAATTCATCCATCTGCAGACGGTTGTTCTCCTGCAAAGCCGACTGCTTGGCAGCCAGTTGCTCTGCAGCCACTTTCTGATGTTCTGCATTCATGCGCTGCATGTCTTGCTTTAGCGTTTCCATCTTCTGCGCCCATTGCTGGTCGCTCTCGGCACGCAGTTTGGCAGCATACTGGCGTTCGCTCTCCATCTGTCCCTTCAGCGACTGCATCTCCGAAGCATGTGCTTCCCTCAATGCCTGCATCTCTTCGGCATGATGGGCTCTCTCATTCTTCAGGATAACATCATAATGTTCCTTCAGATTTTCTTTCTCCTTCTCTGCCTGCTTACATAATACTTCTTTTTCCTTCTCTGCCTGCTGGCGCACCTGGTCGGTCAGGCTCTTAACCTGTTCCATCTCTGCCGCCAACACTTGAGCCTTTGCCACAAGCTGTGTTTTCTCCTCGCTTGCAGTTTTCGCAGCCATCAGCTTGCCAAGAAAGAAGCCTACGATGATGCCGATAATAATGGCTATGATAATTTCCATTGTTTTGTTTATTTCTTGCGTTTACTCGATTCAACATATAAGGACTCTCATCCCTACAATTACCAAACGCAAAGGTACACTTTTTCTGACGAATATCCAAGCCCCCATCCTTTTTTTAACCAAGAAATGCCATAGCAACCGTTTTAAAGTCAAATGCACGACTGTTTCACTACAGCCGTGCATTCTATAAATTTTCACATACAAATGTTAACTAAAAATTAAACAAATTATTTTTCAACAAATCTCAGAGGTGTACGGCAAGCGTATCGGTGCCCGATTGAAAGAGACAACCGAGATTGTCCCTCTCTTGAATGGCTCATACAGAGGCTAAAAAACAATAATTGTTCATAAATGTCCAGCCAATGCTCAATGCGCACCTCACATAATTACCGGTTTTTGAAAACGCATCAGGCTGCCACTCCAAAAGGAGTTCTTGTACAAGTCAAGCATCCTCGGAGTTCCTCGGCTGAGCACCTTCGGGGAGCAAGCTCTGGCAGATTTTTCACATTGATTTGACACACTCATCATACACCGCTAACCCTTTCACGGTCAGAAGATATTTCTGGCGAGGATGATGTGGCGAGTTAGGAAATTTCATTTTTACCAACCTTCAGTAATGGCTGGCGTAAGAGAATATTCAAGGAAATTGGGACGATTCTTCAAACCGACCGCCTCCATCATTTCCTTTACGCTCTTTTCATCTGTGCCAATCGCAACAACTAACCGTTTTATATTTTCAGATAACGTAGATACGGTTTCATCAAAACTTGTATGGGTGCTTGTATGGGTACTTGTATGGGTATCACCAACATCTGCATATCCTATCAGCATATAACGGTTCTTCAGTTCATGATGTTCGCCCAACATCAAATTACGGAAGAACCTGATGAGGAATGATTTGTTGGGCTCTATACCTTTTGAAGGATTGCGATAGTTGGCACGAACAAGGGCATTGCGGAAGTACCAAGAGTTGTCGGCAAACAAATCGTTGTCCACCTTGAAACCGATAGAGCGCAGATATTTGATGACAAACACCGCAGTTGTTCGTGTGTTGCCCTCACGAAACGGATGATTCTGCCATAGCAAGGTGACGAAATCTACAATGTGACTGATGATTTCATCCGTTGACAGTCCTTTATAATTAAAGTCCTTTTCTTGCTGAATGTCATATCGCAACGCCATCATAATGTCGGCAGCACGTCCATACACAACAGTATCTCCTTGCAATATCCATTCCTTCTTGCTGATGTCATAGGGGCGCACTTCACCAGCATGTTTGAATACACCCTCAAACAAGTGCCTATGAATATTCAGAAATTCCAATGCGGTAAACGAGAAAGACTGCTCGCTCAATAGCTTGGCTATATTGGCAGCCACACGGTCGGCCTCTTCTTTTTCGGCATCGTCCTCATCATGAGTAGTTTTGTTGACATAATACGATTTCAACTGTTCACGAACATCGTCGATAGTAATGTCACCCTCAATGTGTCTGACAGCCGTCTCTTTCAGATAGTCAGACACCTTCAGGCCATCAACATCTTGCAGACCTATAGCCGTGCGCCATGCCGAAGCCCTTTCGCGCTTATGTGGCTCTGCCACACGCTCGTAGGCTTCGAAGTCAAGGTATAGTTGTTTGTTTTTATCAGTCATAATTATATCTTCTTTAGACCATTTGTCCGAAATAATTTAACTAGTATCGGACAAATGGTTTCACTTCTCATATTAGTTCAGATAATTTTCAAGCACAGCTTTCTTTCGCTTTGGACAACCAGTAATTATTTTATGAGCCATATTTATTTGCTCTTTATACTCCTTAACTTGATTAATAACTTGCTGTTGCTCTGCGAGAGGAATTACAGGAATCTCATATCGCATTATATTATCTTTATTGCCTCTTGGCATTTTCATGCCCTTCACATCTGTCATCACATAATCGAAGAATTGCTGACGAGCCATAACATGGTAAACATATTCCGGCAAACAATCATGAGAATCAAGTCTTATGACTAAAACATCAGGGCTACAACCACCATCTTTGTCTGCAAGCCAAATCTTCTTTAGATATGGGCGAATGTTAGATAACAGAATATCACCTTTTTTATATTTAACTGCCGAATTTGTATTCGGCACTCCATCATATGGTTTTACGCCCTCGCAATTCTGCAAGAGATTATCGGTACTGATATAATCAGCAACTGACATTTTGCTCATACTTATACGTTCATTAGAGTAATAACATATTTGCTTAAGCATTTTTACCCCCCCCATTTTATCTTTAGTAATAACTTCAAGTTTGTTAAAGATATCGCTAATCTTTTGGCGGTAAGTTTCAATAGACATGCGACTTGTATTATACTCCGCATCTATGGCCTCACATTCAGAGATAATTTTCTTTTGAATTTCGATGGGAGGGACAGGTATTTGAAGAGACTCTATATCAGCCTTATTTATACTTGGATATTGTCCTTTAGGCATTTTCTCTATTATCTGCTCCATTAAAGGCTCTAAATTCATGAAGTAAATATAAATGAGCTTTATTAAGTAACCGTTTCTCGTCTTTTGACCTCAGAATGGCAAATCTTGCGCTCTTTCTCTTGGGTCAGTTCTTGCTGCTGTGCAAGCAGTTGATCAAGTTCCTCAAAAAGAACTTTCTCATCGAGTTCCTTGCATAAAGAAACTTGACAAGCACAAAACAGACAAACCAACAAACAATAGACTCTATTCATGACAACAGATTATTATTTTTACTTTTTACTAAAAGTCCCATTTCACACCTAAGCAGGGACGGCATTTGAAGCCACCTGTTGAGCCAAAGTTGTTGCTCAACTCTACCTCGCCTCCTACACTGAGGTTCTCGCAACCGAAGTGCTGACCTACATTGTACCAGAGCTGTGGCTCGGTGATGAAGACTGTGTGCTTGGTTGTAGCAGAACCATCCTCCTGATAGTCGACAGCATGAGTCTCCCACCAGAAATCGGCAAAGCCGTCGAACTTCAAACCCTTTACACCAAAGATGTCGTTACAGGTCCAGACAGCAGTAAACTGCAAGGGTACATTCTGATCAGTCTGACGGATGGTCTTGTATAGAGCATTCAGAGTCAAAGTGTTCTTGTAATTCTTGTCGTGCACGAGGTATTCCACACCGAAGAGCCATGCATTGTTGATGGGATAATTCTTGGTGATACCACCATTGTACTCCACATGAAGGCTCCAGTTCTTGAACTGAGTTTTCTGCCAGAAGTTGAGTGCACGTGAAATCTCTGTATAGGTTCCTCCCTGGGCAATATTCTTCTCGCCCACTACCATTTTGTCGTAGTTGAAGTCGTGGTCAACAAAGAAATAAGTACTACCCCACTTGTCCTGCTTGAACATTTCGAGGGTAAGGGTGACAAACTTACGGTCGGAACCGAAATCATACAAAATCTGAGCGTTGGTCTGTGCCTTTGCCACTGAGCTGCAAGCCCAAAGAATCAGCAAAGCCATAACTAATCGCAAATGTCGGAGTTGGTTTAAAATCATTGTTTCTTATTATAGTTTTAAATATGTACAAGAAAGCCTCCTGCTCTCTAATCGTTTGCAAAGTTAATAAAAACTATAATAAGAAACAAACAATCTTAAATAAATATTGAACTCAACTTTCGAAAATGGGGAAGTTAAAGAAATTAAAGAAATTAGAGAAGTTAGAGCCATATACTTTACAGCTAAATCTTCAACTAAAAAGACTGTTGGCTATAACTTCTAACGCCCGAAGGGAGTGATAACTTCTTTAACTTCTATAACTTCTAACGCCTACGAAAGTTCAATTTATCAGAATTCAAGTATCATTGCCTGACGAGGACGAAGCTTTACGTTCTTGTTGATAAGAACAGTGCAGCCATTCGTAACATCAGTAGCCTTTTCATGCGAACCGATAATCTCTGCATAACGTGTCACATCCAGCTCATTGGCTTCCTTCTTGCCATTGATGATGGTCATGACTGTTTTACCCTGATACTGGCGTGCGATGACATACACACCCTTATAAGGACAGAACTGAGTCTGCTTACCTTTGGTAACCACCTTGTTACCCTGGCGCCAATGCAGCAAGTTGCTGAGCCACTGGAACATCCGGTTCTCATCCTGTGTTCTTCCTTCTTCGGTGAAGGCATTATGTTTGTCACCAGCCATCCACCAGGGAAGTCTTTACGCACGTTGCCGTCGGTTACACTCTTGGTGCCATTCATCAACACTTCTGTACCATAATAGAGCTGCGGTGTACGGTTGATGGTAAGCAAGAGCGCCAAAGCCTGCTTCAATGCCACGGTATCCTTGCCCTCGCCGAGGAATCTGTCGGTATCGTGATTCTCAATGAATGCCATCACGCTCTTTGGGTTAGGATAGAGATAATCGTAGCAGAACACATTATAGAGACGGTTCATTCCGTTCCACCAGTCATCGGTTTCCTCGTTCTTGGCACTGTTGATACGGTCGAAGAAGGCAAAGTCCATCACTGTTTTCAGATAGCTGTTCTTCTCTGAGAGCTTGCTGTCTTTCTGCCATGCAGCAGTATAGGCTGGCTCAGTAACCCATGTCTCGCCTACGGTATTGAAGTTAGGATATTCGTTGTTGAGCGTCTTCATCCACAAAGCCATCGCATCACGGTCGGCATAAGGATAAGTGTCCATACGAATGCCATCAATTCCCACGGTCTCTATCCACCATTCGCTGTTCTGGATAAGGTACTTGATGACATGAGGGTTGCGCTGATTGAGGTCGGGCATAGAAGGTACAAACCATCCGTCTACCGTCTCTTCCATATCCACCTTGCTGGCGTATGGGTCAAGGACAGGAGTCAACTTATAACTGGTCTGTCGATACATATCGTTCACTGTTCTTGCTCCGTCCACAGTACCGATCTTCTTCACATGCTCAGGAGTCTGATACTCAGGAAGAAGCCATTCTGGACAGTTGAACCAGTCTTTTGAAGGCATGTCGGCAATCCAGGGATGCTCGAAACCACAGTGATTGAAAATCATATCCATCACTATCTTCAAGCCTTTCTGATGTGCCTCGTCAATGAGTCGCTTGTACTCAGCATTGGTTCCGAAACGAGGGTCAACCTTGTAATAATCGGTTGTGGCATAACCATGATAGCTGCTGCTCTTTCCGTCGCCTGGACTGTCATTCTCTAAAACGGGAGTAAACCAAAGGGCCGTGACACCCAACTGGGTGAAGTAATCCAAGTGCTGACGGATTCCTTCCAGGTCTCCACCATGACGCAGACTTGGAGCATGACGGTCGCAATTCTTGTCGCGCATCGTCTTGAGAACATCATTCTTAGGATTTCCATTGGCAAAGCGATCTGGCATCAACATATAGAGCACGTCTTCATTGGTGAAGCCCATGCGCTTTTCGCCAGCCATCTCTCGGTCTTTCACTGATACTTCACCTTCTTGCTCTGCTTTCCCTGCTTAAAATTGAGAACCATCTCGCCTGCCTTGGCATCCTTCAGATTAAGATAAACCAAGAGATAATTGGGTGATTCAAGACGGGCAACGCTATCGATTTTCACGCCAGGATAATTGACTGTCACCTCAGCATTCTTGATGTCCTTACCATACACCATCAACTGCAACGAAGCGTCTTTCATACCTACAAACCAGTCGGTAGGCTCTATGCGGCTCACGTTGACTGCCGCCGTCATACTCATTACGCTACTCATAAGCAACATGAATGAAACAAATTTCTTCTTCATTATAGATCTATGTTTAAGTTATTGTATTGACTTTCGAAACTTATTTCTGATACAGTATCAATGCCGACTGGCCATCTATGATGGTTTCGTTACCCACCAATGGCATCCCGATTCCGTCTTCATTGATAACCCCATTGCAGCAAGCCACATGATACTCGCCCTGAGGTATCGCTACGGTGCGGGCTTCCTTGTTGGCATTGAAGATGACAATAATGTTCTTCCAGCTGTCTATGCCTTCCAGGTTCTTGAGTCTGAAGGCAAGCAGGCAACCATTCTTCTCCACCTGAGCGCCATCTTTCTTCTGCTCTGCAACAGGGGCTGTTGGCAAGAACTCCAAATGTTCTCTCACAGCCTCAGCCTTGGCAAGACGGAAAGCCGGATGATTCTTTCGAAGCTGAATCAGGTTGCGATAATATTCAAACACCTGTGGATATTTCTTCAGATTCTCCCAGTTAAACTCATTGATACTATCGGGTGAGCAATAACTGTTGTGCACACCCTTCTTGTTACGCAACATCTCCTCTCCTGCCAAGAAGAAAGGCACACCCTGCGATGTGAACACAGCTGTCTGAGCCAACAAATCGAGGCGAATCAACTCTGCTATACGTTCGCTCTCCGTTCTGGAAGCATCTTTGATGCCAGGCACGGTTGCCTTCAGTCGGTCAACAAGACACATATCGTCGTGACAGCTCACATAGCTGATCTGCTGGGTAGGCTCTGCTGTCCAAGGCTTCTTGTCATAGTTGACCAAATTCATATCTACCTGCGGATGGGCAATGCCTCCCACTATACCAAACTTCAGACTCTCTTCCTCGCCGGGAATGCCAGCCAGGAAAGCGCCTTTGGTATTGTCAGAGAAAGGACCACGAAGGGCATCTCTCATATCATCGCTGAAGGCTCCGATACCATTGAGTTTGAAGGTGTTGGCCTTCATCGCCAACTGGTCGTTTGGATAAGCGCAACTTCCTGCGCTCCATCCCTCACCATATATATAAATAGAAGGATCTATCTTGTCAACAGCAGCTCTGATGAGCTTCATCGTCTCAATATCGTGCACTCCCATCAGGTCGAAACGGAATCCGTCGATATGGTATTCATTCACCCAGTAAAGCACACTCTCTATCATATAGTCGCGCATCAAAGGTTTCTCTGAGGCCGTCTCGTTGCCACAGCCCGAACCGTCGGAATACTTACCATCGGCTGTCTTGCGATAATAATAATCAGGATAAGTACGCTGGAAATTGCTTCCGTCAATATTGAAAGTATGATTGTAGACAGCATCGAAGATGACACGGATGCCTGCTTGATGCAGTGCCTGCACCATCTGTTTGAACTCTCTCACTCTGACTGCAGGCGAAAAAGGATCGGTACTATAGCTGCCATCAGGCACATTATAGTTCTTAGGATCATACCCCCAGTTGAACTGTGGCGTATCGAGGCGTGTCTCATCTACCGAAGCAAAATCGAACAAAGGCTGGAAGTGTATCGCATTGACACCGAGGCGCTTGAGATATTCTATCGCCTTAGGTTCTGTCAGTGCCAGATACTTGCCTTTATACTTCAGTCCAGAGGTAGGTGACACTGAGAAATCACGCACGTGGAGCTCATAAATCACCAAGTCGGCAGGCGACTTCAGTTCTGGTCGCTTGTCATCCTTCCATCCCTCAGGATTGGTAGAAGCCATGTCGATGATGGCACCCCGATTGCCATTCACACCGACAGCCTTGGCAAAAGTACCGGGACATTCGCCCTTTCCCATGTCAAATGTATAGAACTTTCCCTTCAAATCACCCTTTACGGTAGCTTCCCATCGGTCCTTACCTACACTTTTCATCTTGATGGTCTTGACAGGTTTTCCTATCAGTCCGTCTTTATAAATACGGATTTTTACACTCGGTTTTGCACTACTGGAAGAAACCTGTAGAGTTGCACCAGTTACACCATCTACTTCAACAGAAGCTGTAGGTGAATTCAAAGAGAAAGTAGTTTTATCCTTAGAATAGGACATTTCATTGAAAGCACCTTGTGCCATCAATGAATGGGGAACTAAAACAGCAGTCAAGGCTACTAAAAATTGATTTTTAATACTCATACGGTTAAGTTTTTGCTAGATTGAGAGAAAATCCAAACAAGAATCATTCTCTATTTTACGTATAAATATAGACTTTTAACTAAGCTATAGCTATTATACTATCTTTTTCTTGCATAAAATACCTATAAGAGCGTATTTTATGCAGAAATAGGCAGAACCAAACACGCTCATTTTTAGCGTATTTGATTCCACCTTGCCATTCGGTCGGAAATACAGAAAATACAGCGAATATAAAAGCCCTGTTTTTTCATGAATTTCACAACCAAAGTACACCTGTTAAAATTTTAAAGTTTATTTTGCAAGCAATGAGATGGCAAAGCCACCACCACGTGCCTCTTTGATCTTCAAGACATCACCCTTCTTCACAGTCTTGTGAATAATCTGGTAGGATTTAGGGTTCTTCTCATAGTCGGCATTCTTGCCGTCCTGATAGATGGCGCAGGCATACTTCTTACCCTTGTCGAGGAAGTCGAGCTTCACTACCGATGTACGGGCTGCGTCAGTCTTGCCACCAACAAACCAGTTGTCGGTTCCTTTTGCCTTGCGGGCTACGGTGATATACTTGGCAGGTTCTGCTCTATATACTTGGAGTCATCCCAGTCGCAAGCCACATCGCGGATAAACTGGAAGGCATCGTCGTACTTCTCATAGTGCTCAGGCAGGTCGGCTGCCATCTGCAAAGGACTGTACATCACAAGATAGAGTGAGAGCTGACCACAGAGAGTGGTGTGCACATAACTTGAGTTGTTGCTCCACTCCGACAGTTTAGTCTCGAAGATACCTGGAGTATAGTCCATAGGTCCTCCCTGCAGACGGGTGAATGGCAGCATCACGGTGTGATAGCTTACACTTCCACCAAAAGCCTCATACTCAGTACCTCTTGCGCTCTCGTTGCCCACCAGGTTTGGCCATGTACGGCAGATACCTGTAGGACGTGTAGCCTCGTGAGCATTCACCATGATGTGATGTTTGGCAGCCGTCTCAACGACACGCTGGTAGTGATTGTTCATCAACTGGCTGTAGTGATATTCGCCTCTTGGGATGATATCGCCCACATAACCGGTCTTCACGGCATCATAACCATACTTGTTCATCAGCTGGAAGGCATTCTCCAAGTGACGCTCATAGTTAAGAGCTGCGGCAGAAGTCTCATGATGCATCATCAGCTTCACGCCCTTGGAATGAGCATATTCGTTGAGCATCTTGATATCGAAATCAGGATAAGGAGTCACAAAGTCGAAGACATCAAGTTTCTGATGACCAAACCAGTCTTCCCAACCTTCGTTCCATCCTTCCACCAACACTTCCTGCAAACCATTCTTTGCAGCAAAGTCGATATAGCGCTTCACTTCTTCATTGGTAGCCCCATGTGTTCCATTAGGCTTGCACTTGCTATAGTCGGTCACACCAAGGCGAACAGAAGGCAGGTCGTTGGTGTAGCTCCATGTTTTAGTGCCTACAATCATGTTCCACCACACACCGCAGTACTTAGTAGGATGAATCCATGAAGTATCCTCTATCTTGCAAGGCTCGTTGAGGTTGAGTGTCAGTTTGCAGGAAAGCATATCGCGTGCATCATCACTCACCAGCACGGTACGCCATGGCGTGTTGAAAGGAGTCTGGATGAATCCCTTTCTGCCTACCGCATCAGGTGTCAACCATGACTCAAAGGTCAGTGTCTTTTCATCCAGATTGAGGTGCATCGTAGGATAATCCAGACAGGCAGCCTCATGGATATTGATATAAAGTCCGTCCTTGGTCTTCATCTGGAGAGAGGTCTGCACACCTGTGTCAGAGAAGACGGTGGTGGAAGAGTTGCTTTTGTATGATTCGCGGTTCTTGGCGATAACAGGACGGATGCCTGTCAGAGGAGTAATCTGATATTCATACTCTTGAGTGTCGTAGTCGCCAGGAATCCAATAGGCAGTATGGTCGCCTGTCATGGCAAACTGGGTGTGCTCTTCCTGAATGACGAAATAGTTGAGCGATTCCTGCTGTGGGAACTCATAGCGCAGACCCATACCATAATCATATACGCGGAAGCGAATGATGATGTTACGGTTGGAAGAAGCCTGATTCAGGTTTACCTCCATTTCGTTATAATTGTTGCGAATGGTAGCAGTCTCACCCCATACAGGCTTCCATGTCTCATCAAAAGAAGAGGTCTTGCTTCCTGTTTCGGTGAATCCGTCCATCAGATTGGTTTCCGTCATACCCTTGCTGGCATGCTTGTCCTTGGCAAGCTCCAGTCCGAGGTGCGAGGGTTTACATACTGTCTTGCCCTTATAACTCATCTCGTAGGTAGGCTGTCCATTACCAGTCAGAGAGAATGTTACCGATACATTGCCATTGGGCGATTTAACGGTCTGCGCTGCCGCCAAGAGTGGCAGCAGCAGACCAACTACTAAAACATTCAATTTCTTCATATTGTCCAGTGTTATTTTGTCTTTTTCAGTTGTTGCTTGCCTTGTTCTGCAGTTTGCTTTGTTCTGCTATTGTTTGTCAGTAAAAGTAAGTCTTTTGGTTAGACATTGCAAATATACAAAAAAGAAAAATACCCTCCTAAAAATTGGAGGGTATTTCTTTTTTGCATAACGTGCAAACGTTTGCATTAGTTTCTTCCAGACTGCGCAATAAGCTCTGTCACACTGTCCATAAATTCCTTGTTAGCCGCCAGGTCCTCTATGCTGAGGTGCATGCGATAGCGCCAGTAATGCTTAGGATTGGCCGGGATATTGATACGCTCGGCATTGGCATCGGGCAAACGAAGATGCTCGTTGATGGCAAGCCAGTCCTGAATGCTCAGAATACAGAGCATAGAGGGCGATGTGAGATGGCGCGAGATGATATCCTGCGCGAGCCATCCTGCAGCGGATGAGGTGCTGGTCCTTGGCGATAGAGCATCGTATTATAATACTCTTGCGTGCGCTGAATGTCCTCGTCCCACCACTGGCGAAGCGTAGGCATATCATGACTTGAGATGGTACAAACCGAACGATAAGGATTGCGGCTCAGATGCCCAAACTTCACACTTGGATCCTTAGGCATACTCTGCAACTCAAGGCTCAATATCTTCAATTCGTTCATCACCCATGGCACACAATCTGGCACCATACCAAGGTCTTCGGCACAAACCAACATACGAGTAGCCTGAACCAACTTAGGCAACTTCTTCATCGCCTCCTCGTACCAGAACTGGTTGTTGCGACGATAGAAGTAATCGTTATAAAGACGATTGAACGCAGCCTTGTCATTGTCATAAAGTGATTCGAAGATAAAGTCGAACTGAGCAGAGATACGTGGGTGATACAATCCCGGATTACGATGGTCGCGAACAAAGAGTACATCGCTGATCAGAGCATAAAGTCCGTCGCGAAGCCATATTTCCTTCTCATCGGTAACACCCTCAAAGAGAGCCTCCACCTTTATCTGGGTATCCACCTCTGCCTTCAACTGATAACGCTCATCATCCAAACGGTCCAGATACTTTTGCTTCACCTCGTCAGCACGCTCATGGAACATACGGTCGAGCACCCAGTCTGTGATAAATGGACGGGTGAATCTGTCCTGCTGGAAGTTAAGACCATAAGAGCGAATCTCGTCAGCTGTCATGCCGAGTGCAGGAGCAAACTGTCCGAGCAGACCATGAACAGAGTCGACAGGAATCTCCCATATACGGAAGAAGCCCAGCACGTGTCGATACGATAAGCATCAAAGAACTTCGACATATTCTGGAATCGACGTGTCCACCACTGACAGTCGTCTTTCAGCATCTCATACCAGTTGTAGGTAGGGAATCCCCAGTTCTGACCATTCACAGAGAAATCGTCAGGTGGAGCTCCTGCTTGTCCGTCGAGGTTGAAGTACTTAGGCTCTGTCCATACATCACATCCAAAACGGTTCACACCGATAGGAATATCACCCTTCAGGATGACTCCCTTGGCCATGGCATGCTCGTGAGCAGCCTTCATCTGTGTGTTCAGCACAAACTGTACGAAGTAGAAGAACTCCACCTCCTTGTAGACCTTAGTTCTTGGGTTGGCCAGTGCCTTGCGGTCTTTCTCGTCCCAAGCATTGTGGTCGGGCCACTTCGAGAAATCAGCAGTGCCATACTTGTCGCGCAGACAAGAATATTGTGCATAAGGCACCAGCCACTGTTCTGTTTCCTGAAAGAATGCCTGATATTCGGCACTCTTCATCATCTTTTCACCTTCCTGATTGAAGATTTGGTGCAGGTACGTTATCTTGAAATCATTTACCTTTTCATAATCTATCTGGGGCAGGGCATTGAGCTCTGCTCTTGTCTTCTCAGCCTCAGCACGAGCTTGGCATCCTCAAGCTCGGGCAGAGCCTGCAGGTCGGCATACTGTGGATGAATGGCAAACACGCTGATACAGCTGTAGGGATAAGAGTCTGTCCAGGTGTGAGTGATGGTCGTATCGTTGATAGGCAACAACTGAAGCACCTTCTGTCCAGTCTTTGCCACCAGGTCGATCATACTCTTCAGGTCTCCAAAGTCGCCTATACCCGCACTCTTCTTGCTGCGAAGTGAGAAAACAGGAACCAATGTTCCGGCAAACTTACGGTTCCAGCGCTCCAAGAACGACTGGCTCAACTCGTAAGATACAACCGAACCGGCCTTCATCTCAGGGATTTCCACACTACGGTTGTAACCTGTTTCCCATGCTTCGGTGCTATTCTTGTCATTCAGTGCTACAAACTTAAACTCCAAGTAATTGACAGCCAAAGCCTCGGCATTGATATCCACCGTCCATTCATTGTACGCCTGTTCCACCATAGGCACAGCACGCTTTACGTCCCAGGCTCCTACAAGAGGATCAGAACCTATCAGTACCAGGCGCTCACCTTCTCTCAACTGTGGAGCACGGACTATCAGTCTGATGGTCTTGGCAAAGGTATTATCCTTCACCTCTGCAAGCTGCTGATGGTTGATACAGTCGGTGAAGGCGCTGCTGTAGAGGTAAGAATCCTCAGGAATGTCACGCCAGTGATCATAGATGGTATAATCATTGGCACGCTCGGCTGTCACATTCAGCTGATGCTTCACCACCTGCCATTCCTTCTTGATACAAACGCCATCACGTTCTACACTATAATAATAGGTAATGTTTTTAGTCTTGGGAGTCACATCCAGATCGCACGACCAGTGAAGCCCGTCTGTAGTTCCCAAGCTGTTATGAACCTCTTCGTTGTCCATGTTCAGGTTCAAGACGAGATTCTCGCCATAAACCGTTTTGTATTCTATATTAAAACGAAACACCATAAGGAATTATAAGATTGTTATTTATGGTACAAAATTAGTCATTTCTTACTATATACAATTAATTTCTTGCACAAAAGATGTCAAAATGTTGCGCAATCGGTTGCGCTTATTATGCTTTTTGCGTCACATGCTTTTCCTTGATGATGGAAACAGCCAAAGCTCCACATATCAGCAGCACACCTGCCACTATCATCATGTCACTCTGGTGAGAGCCTACCACCCACAATACATGTCCGCCACAGAGGGCTGCCACAATCTGAGGAATACAGATAGTGCCGTTGAAGAGTCCGAGGTAAGCACCCCATGTGTCCATAACCCTGCAAAGCTTGGTGACAAAGGTGAAAGGCATCGCAACATAGCTGCCCAGCCAGCGCCAATCATCAGGAACGGAATGAACTGCAGGTACTTGTCGTGCAGGAATGGGATAAGGGCAAAGCCCACACCACCGATAATCAGGCTGACCGCATAAGCCATCTTGGAACTCTTGAACTGGGGAAGCACTACCACCCACAGCACACTGCCCACAGCCTGAACGGCAAAGAGAATGCCCACCCAGTCGCCGGCATCCTGGAATGCTTGGTGCTGGCATCGGTAGTATTCCATACGGTCTCGGCAATGGCACCCGTAGAATAGTTCCACAGATAGAGGAAGCCTGCCCAGCAGAAGAACTGCACCAGTCCCACCTTCCAGAAGGTAGAGGGAGCGTTCTTCAGAAGGCTTATCCAGTCGGCCTTGCTTCTTCCTTCTTCTCGGCATCTCCGGTAACTCCATTATACTTGGCGTATTCCTGCGGATTCCACTCTTTCACCTTCATCGTGGTATAGATGACACAGAGGATAAGGATGGCTGCGCCACATAAAACGACCAGATCACAGAGTCGGGCACAACACCTTTCTCGGCATAGTTTTTGATGCCCAAGAAGGCAAAAAGGAAGGGGAATATATAACCGGCTATCGAACCCGCATTGCAGAGGAAACTCTGAATGGAGTAAGCCTTCGTCTTCTGTTCCTCATTCACCATGTCGCCCACCAACATCTTGAAAGGCTGCATCGCCATATTGATGCTCGTATCAAGAAACATCAGGCTATCAATCCAAAAATCATCGCACCGCCAACCGTCAGGCCAAACGAACCGGCATTAGGCAAAAGACACATCACCAAGACAGCCAGCGTAGCTCCCACAAAGAGATAAGGAATTCGTCGGCCGAAACGGCACCATGTCTTGTCGCTCAAGGTTCCGACAATGGGTTGCACCAGGATTCCCATCAGTGGAGGGAGAATCCAGAAATAACTCAGATTGTGTGGGTCAGCACCCAACGTTGCAAAGATTCGGGAGATGTTGGCGCTCTGAAGAGCGTAAGCTATCTGTACCCCGAAGAATCCGAAACTCAAGTTCCAGAGTTTCCAGAAACTCAGATTAGGTTTTGTCATCATATTTTTTATTGTTTTATTGATTTCTTTTATCTTGTCGTACCACGAACCACGAGTTTGGTTCTTACCACTCTCTTCTCCACCTCATTCATCGGGATAGAACCTTCCACCTGTCCGATAAGGATGTTGACAGCCTCCTCTCCTACTGCCACTCCTCGCTGATCGACAGTGGTCAACATAGGATCGCAAGCCATGGCTCGCTGGCCGTTGGTGAATCCACAGACGCTGACTTCCTCAGGCACTCGGAATCCCATACGTTTCGCGGTATAGAGAATACCGATGGCAGTATCATCATTCACCGCAAAGAAAGCATCCGGTCTGTTTTCCATCTCCAAGAGTGCAGGCGTAATCGCCTCTGCCTGCCCCCTGTTGTTCACAGATTTGTACGTGGGATGGAATTTCTTCCAAGCCATGCTTCACCAAGGCATCATGATAACCATTGTATCTGTTCTTGGATATTTCAAGGTTCATGGGCGAGCCATAGAAAGCTATCCTCTTGCAGCCTGAGTCAATGAGATGGGTTACAGCCGTAAAGGCACCCATGTAGTCGTCCACCACTACGCGCGAACAGTTCACACCAGTACAGATTCTGTCATAGAACACCAATGGCACGCCATTGTCCATCAATCTTTGGAAATGCGTATAGCGCATGGTATCCTTCGCCTGTGAAACGATAATGCCGCACACTTTATTCTTATAGAAGTCCTCGCAGATTGCCACTTCCTTGTCATATCGCTCATTGCTCTGCGCCACCATCACTCGATAGCCACGCGCACTTGCCTCCTCCTCGATACCCGAAAGCACAGAAGAGAAGAAATAATGGGCAAACTCAGGAATGATAACACCGATGACCTTCATGGGCTGTGTCCTACTGTATCTGAGAGCCTCACCAATTACATTGGGACAGAAATTATGCGCCCTGGCAAACGTCTGTATACGTTCTTTCTGGGCAGTACTGATACGAGGGCTGTCCTTCAAAGCTCTGCTCACCGTTGCGATAGAAACGCCCAGCTCGCGAGCAATATCTTTCATTGTTATGATTGTTTTCTCATTCATAGGTTGTTAGTGTTGTGTGCAAAATTATGCAAATCTTGCCAAAGTAGCGCCTTTTGCTTGACTTAAATCAAGAAAATTACATGCAAACGTTTGCACAGCAAAAGCAAAAGTACAACAAAATCTCTAAACAACCAAATGCAGGTGAGGAACATGAGCAAACAATAGCCAAATCGAGCGTTTTTTCTTCGATTTGGCTATCGTATCACCTATTCCTTAGCCAAATCGAGCGTTTTTTCTTCGATTTGGCTAAAGAATCGCTTGCTTTCTCAAATATTTTCCTTAAATTTGCAACACAATAAACAGCTAAAAAGAATATCAGTTATGGAGCAAATAGTAGGCAGAAAGACAGAAATCACACGACACTGCATATTGGACGCATCAGATGGGAAAGCCACGTCAAAATACTTGGTATGGTTTAGCTTTCGAGCGTATCTGCATGCTACATATTCCCCAAATCAAAAAGAGGTTGGGCATAGAGCAGATATATACGGAGTATTATTCATGGCGTAGCAAGTGCTCTACTCCAGCTGCACAGATAGACTTGTTGATAGAACGAGCAGATCATCTCATCAATCTTTGCGAGATCAAGTATTCACAATCTCCTTATACGATTACGAAGGAAGAAGAGTTAAATATTCGCACCCGTATGGGTGATTTTGTAGAAGAGACAGGTGTTCGGCATGGCATCTTGCCTACACTAATAACTACATTCGGCATCCGCCCCAATGCCCATTCAGCAATTGCACAAGTGCAACTGACAATGGATGACTTGTTTGATGATATGGGATAATTATTAAAAAACTTGAAAACATTTGGTTGTCTCGATAATTATTGCGTAATTTGCGCAACGTAAAAAGCGCAATAAGATTATGGCAACAATTAACAACCCTTTCGTGATGTATGGATACAAAGGAGCAGAGTACTTTTGTGACCGTGAGAAAGAAACTGAGAAGATGATGACTTCGCTCCATAACGAGCGAAATATCACGCTTGTCGCACCTCGCCGTATGGGCAAAACAGGATTAATCCATCATGTCTTCCAACAGTTGGAAAGCAATATGATGATGTGAAATGCTTCTACTTAGACATATTTGCCACCAAGAACTTGGAGCAGATGGTGCAACTCATGGCTTCGGAAATCATTGGGAAATTAGATACAATTTCTCAATCCGCCTTGCGTAAAGTACAGGAGTTCTTCAGCAGTTGGCGACCAACGCTAACAATTGACGAACTGACAGGCATTCCAACATTTTCTTTGGATTTGAAGCCAAACGAGGGACGAGAAAGCTTGAAGCGAATCTTCGAGTACATGAAGCAATCTGGAAAGCGATGCTACGTGGCAATAGATGAGTTTCAACAAATCTTGAACTATCCAGAGGATGGAGTGGAAGCATTGATACGCTCCTACATCCAATTCCTGCCCAATGTATATTTCGTATTTTCTGGCAGTCAACAGCACATGATGGAAGAAATGTTTTTGTCGGCGAATCGCCCATTCTTCCAGAGTTCTCTTGTCATGTCACTACCATGTATCGCCAAGTCAAGTTATCTATCATTTGCCAATCGTCTTTTGTCATCACAAAAACGAGAGGTAGATGTAGACACATTCACCTATATCTACTCGCAAGCCGACAGCGTAACTTGGTATGTACAAGCCATCCTACATGGTATTTACGAACATCATGATGAGCAGATCAATAAGAACTTAGTGGATGAAGTGATTCAAGAGTTGATAGAGGAGCAAGCCATGGCATACCAAAACTATTGTGCATGGCTGACCGAAAACCAGCAGTTACTCTTGTTAGCAATTGCCAAGGAGCAAATAGTTTCCTCCCCACTTAGCCAACAGTTCATCATCACCCACCACCTACCTGCCACCAGCAGCGTAAAGACTGCCTGAAGGCTCTTGTGGACAAGCAACTGATCAGCAAGACCCCAAAAGGCTTCTTTGTCAGCGACCGCTTCTTTGCGAAATGGCTGGCAAAGGATAATAAAGCACAAAATGAGGGTTTCCACAGAACATATAGTTCTTTCTGCCGATGGTTTACGATGAAATACTGGAGGAGAAAACGAAAATAGGCGGCTCCCGATATGTTCGAGAACCGTCTATTGGATGTTATTCTTGATTCCATTCGTTGAGTCCCTTTTCGATTTCTTCAATGGAAGGAAGGCTGCTGCGAAAATCTTTCGGCAGAGCTTGACCTAATTCATAGTCGGATACACCAATTGGCTTCTGTATATCACGAAGTGCATATTCTGCTTTTATTCTGTCTTTGGTCTTGCAGAGAAGCAGGCCGATAGTCTTGTTGTCGCCTTCTCTGCAAAGCGTGTCATCTATGGCAGAGCAATAGAAATTGAGCTTACCGATGTATTCGGGCATGAAGTCAGTGGCTTTCAATTCTATAACTAAATACCTGTGCATAAAGGTGTTATACATCAACATATCGATATAATAGTCATCACCTGAGACCTCAATGTGATATTGTCTTCCCATAAAAGCGAAGCCAGCTCCCATTTCGACCAAGAATTTTTCGATATGTTTGATGAGCCCAATCTCGATGTCTCTTTCGTCATATTGGTCGGTGAAAGTGAGCATGTCGAAAATATAAGGGTCTTTCAACAATGATTTTACCTCTATTGCTTCTGTAGCAGGGAGCGTTGTGTCGAAGTTATTGGCGAGAGCGCCATGCTTGCCATAATAATCGAGCTTGATGGCCTCGGCAAGATAGTCTTTGCTCCAATGCCCTGTAATGCATTGTACCATATACCAATAGCGAGCTTTGAGGTCTTTAACTCGTTGGAGTAAAATTATGTTATGAGTCCAATTTAAGTGCTTGATGGGTAATGTGTTTACATTATTTTTCAATTGCGCAACCGCTGGTTGCGCAATTGAAAAATATCCAACTTTAGCCATGGTCAACTCCTTGTTGTACTCATTATAGAACTGCATCATGCACTGCATGTTTCTTATGGAGAATCCTTTCCTCTCAGGATACTCATTCTTTAGATCTATAGATAGGCGCTGTAGAGTCTTCTTGCCCCAACCATCAGTCTCTTGGCTTTTGGTAAGCATTTCACCGATGTCCCAATTCATACGGAGCAACTCCTCGTTTGCTGCGTACATGGCTTTCTGTTGGGCAAAAGAAACACGATGCTTGATTTGTCTCAACAAAGATGGATAACCTTGGAAGTTTCCCATGCCTAATTCTTTTTGTTCTATTTCTTGTTTCATATAGAAGATTGTTTGTTCCAATCTGCAAAGAAAATGCAAACGAGCGCAAAGAAAGCTTGCTTTCAATTTGCCGAGTGCAGCTTTTCTTCTGCAAAGATATGATTTTTCCTCGTAACTTCCATGGTTTTTGGGGAAAATGTAGAGATGATGATAAAGAAAAATAGGCGGCTCCCAATATGTTTGAGAACCGCTTAGTAATCTCTTCTTATTCCTTCATTTTCTGAATTTCCTCCAATGGAAATTCTGTGGCCGTTGCCACTTGCATATATATCACGCATATTCTTGATGTCCTCGTCATAAAGCTCAAGTTCCTCTCGGGAAAGCTTGCGGAGGTCGCCTATCTCTGCCAATTTGCGGAAGACTGGATACTTCTCGCTGAATGGCATCTGTTCAAACATGTTCATATTCATTTCCTCCTTTTTATTTGTTTTATTCTTTAGATTCTCTTGTGGTTTCTATAGAAGATTTCAGAACCCCTAAATTTACTCCAAAAGTCAATTTGCGCAGTTTTAATGGTAGATTGTCGGCGAAGACTTCGTTCATCGCAGCTTGTATTTTTCCTTCTGTTTCTTTGTTTGGTAAAATACCATGCTCCTCTGCATCCGCATTCACTTTATCTATCGTTCTTGCCAATTTGCGAAGCTTAGTGAAAGTATCAATGATGGCAATGGTGGTGCTGATGGCTAAATCACCTTTCAGAATGGTGGCAAGCATATAAAGTCCTTGCTCGGTAAAAGCATGTGGAGCAACAGTGGAATGCTTGATTTTATTGAACCGATCAAAATTTTTGATCAGTTCATCTTTCTCTCTGTTATTCAACTCAATAACATAGCCTGGAGGAAACTTTTTAGGGTTGTTCCTTAGTGCTTGGTTGATTTCTCTTGTTTCTACTCCATACAATTCAGCAACATCTCTGTCAAGGATGACTTGCGTATCCCTGATGACAATGATTTTACTTTCAGTTTTTACAATATCTTCTTGATGTCCCATAATTCCTTTTTTAGAGCTATTTATGGGCAAAGATACGACTTTTCCTTGTAACTTCCATAGTTTTAGAGAAAAATGTAGGGATGGGGATAAAGAAAAAAATGAGGGTGCGTCACAGACTTATGACACACCCTCATTGATATTTAGTTTATTTGATGAAGCAAATGTTTACTTCTTTGTCATCACACACTTTGCTGTTCCTTCTGCCCAATTAACCACAAGCTTGATGTCGTAAGTACCAGCTGCTACAGCGATGTTTGGACCATTCTGTGTAGTGAGGTTGTCTAATTCTCCACCCCAACTGAGAGACCAATCGTTTGTGTGACGGAACTTCATTTCGCCATCAATCAATTCGACGTTCTTAAGTTCCAGCAGCGCTCTTCCGGATTGTATGTCATTTCCGTATCGCCATCCCAACCTTTAGGAGTTGCGCTACCAATGATACCAATAGTAAATGGAGTCAGTGTGTAAGTCTTCGCAGACAAGTCAACATCTACCTGATAGAAACCTGCTTCTTCTGTTATCACGATGTTTCCTGCATCAGGAGCTGTATCAAAGTCAGCACCATAGTTGGTGCCATCCCAGTTTGGCTGAGTACTGAACTTGAAGCCTTTCTGGTTCAGGTACATATAACCTGTAAAGTGAACACCATCATCACTATTGAGGACGTCACTATGGTCCCATCCATTAGCATCACCTGCCATATAGAGGATAGGCTTGCCTACAGAGTAAGACAGGTTGTTCATGTCGAGAGTTACAATCCATGTACCAGCACCAGCAATAACCATGGACTGTGGAGTACCCCAGCTGTCGCCAGTATAATAGATTGTACCAGAAGCATCATCGCAACCATCCTTCTCGCAACCCATGACACCTTTGTTGATGACATCCCAGTTGCCGCTTTCGTCCCACTTGCTACCTTCGTAGAACTTGAAGTAGTTCTTGTCTTTCTCTGTGGTGACCTTGAGCTGGTAAACACCATCAGATACTTTGGTCATCCATACAGGACTTGTAGCAGTCCAGTTATTTCCGTTTACCTCGCCAAGCATGTAGTAGCCCTGTTCATCGATAGCAGGAGTTGGGGTTGGCTTAAGTTTGGCTGTAGTCGTACCTACGGTATTGATGGCAACGGCATCACCTGATGCCAAGTTGACAGAAACCTTAGACTCAACGTTGATGTCACGAGCAACGCTTGCGCGTGATTTATTCTGTTTGCAGAGAATCTTCTCCAATTCGGTTGCATTTACCTGAATGTTGTTGCCAATGATTTCGCCGCTTTCAATAGCCTCACCATTTACTTTCAAGTCTATCAGTGTGTAACCTGAAACATTGGCATCTGTCGAGTTGACTGTTACGAGGTTGATGACTCCATCTTCGTCAGGCATATTACATTCTGCTTCAGGACCCGCTGTAAAGGTGATACCATATTGGGCAGCTGAGGCTTCCTGTGGATTGGTCTGAGGATTAGCCCAATCGTCATAGTCGCCGTTGCAGCTGGCAAGTGATACACTTGCCAAGACTGCTAAGCTATATAAAAATGTCTTTTTCATTTTGCTTTCATCTTAAATTATCTAACTTCTGCTTTATTTGTATCAAAGTTGACATACAACTTCTTGCCAGGGGCGGTAGTTACAGAGTAATCTGCACCCATAGTCTCAGCCAGTTGTTTGGCATATCATATTTACGCCAGAACACTTCGCCATTGTGAACAGTGAACTCTGTACTATACCAGTCGAGGCTACCGACCTTGACAGATACACGAAGCTCTGTGCTGGCAGTGAATGCAGGAGAAACCCATTCACCACTTGGATCGTCTGGAGGAGTCAGAGCTGTATCATCAGCAAAGCCCCAAGTGCTTTGACCAATACAAGCACCAATCAGGTATACCTGAGTCTTGTAAACAGTCAGTGTCCAGTCGATGTTCTTCTTGTCTTCGGTAATCTTACCCTTGAAGTGGAGAGTGTACCAGCCAGCGTTGGCTACCTTGATGTTTTGTTCCTCACCTGCAGAGATTTCTGCACCGGCTTCATCGTTGATTTCCTTAAGACGGTTAATACCGCGATAGTCATTGTTTTCTGTACCCCACTTGAACTCACCACCTGCAGGCAAGTAGACGATACCATAGTAGTTGCCAGCTACACCTTGTACCTGTGGAATAGGCTTCCAACTCTGCCATGGAGTCTGGATAGAGCTACCTATCAAGTAGAGATTATCGGTGAACTTCGCATCAGGAGCCTGATAGACAGCCTTGACAGAAGGCAGGGTAATAACATTTGAGAAAGTTTCTCCTAAATAGGACGATGCTGCAACGCGAATCACACCACGAAGACGAATGTAAATTGGCATATCTTCGGGAACACTTGCATCTGGATTGGCAGCCTTGAAGAGTGATACCACAGCATCGTTTACTTCGGAAGCTATGTATTCCAATCTGCTTGCATCTGAGGATGGTGTTGCCAACTCAACATGAGAGGCTGTAGCATCGCTGACAAATGCAGTCGATAGATACCTGTGCATAGTACGTCACAGAGTAAGGCACTCCACCATAATTTGGCTGAGAGCATGTCAATACCAAGCTTTTTGCACTGGAGAGGTCGTAGGTATTGTTTTCTGCAAGAGCAGGAGTGTTCAATACAAATCCATCCGCAAGATGACTCAGGTCCAATGTAGGGTTGCTGTCTCTGTCTTCATCGCAGGATGTAAAGAGCAAAGGGAGTACCAATGCCGGCAGCAACATGAATTTGAATATCTTTTTCATAATTGATTTCTTTTAAATTAAATCTTGTTTCCTAACAATTAGTATTTGGGGTTCTGATGCATGTTAGGGTTGTTCTTAATCTCGTCGCCAGGGATAGGATAGATATCGCATTTTGCTGGAATACCTTGACCATTTTCAGAACCACCCTTGAAACTCCAGAGATACTTAGAACCTGTGAACAAGCCAAAGCGAACCAAGTCGGAACGACGGCGGCCTTCCATATAGAACTCACGGCACCATTCATCGATAAGGGTCTGCTCATCTACTGATGAAGCTTTTATCTGACGATTGGCACGGTCCTGAACCTTCAGAATGTCTTCCAAACCATCCTGACTGCCGTTGAGACGATACTTGGCTTCTGCACGGGTCAGATAGATTTCTGCCAAGCGGAACACAGGGAAGTCGGTATCTGAAAATTTCTGATGGTGCTGTGCTGTACCGTCTGCATGGAGGTTGGTCCACTTAGCGAAAGACGCACCATTCAGAGGGCCTGTAATAGCATCACCTGGTGTTAGAGTACGTACCTTGTCACTGCATCCACCGATACCCATATAGAACAGGGCGCGGTCGTCTTTAGCCTGTGCCACTACGTCGGCAGTACTGATACCTTTTTCGTTATCCTTTGCAATCACCTGATCTTTTGATGGATTGGACAAAAGATCCTCATCGGTAGCCTTAGGAATATCCCCGTTAGGGAAGAACTTCTTTACCAAGTCTACACGTGCAAACAGACACTTCCATGGGTCACTTGTGCTTGCATAAGGCATGCCAGATATGGTAGAAGCATTTACGAGGTATGAAGTTCCTGCATAAGCGCGAGTCTTTACACCATCCTGACGGATAGGGAAGATAATTTCCTTCATGGCCTCAGGGTTGCAGTCATTGTCGCCCATGAACAGCTGCTGGTAACCGCTGTAACCGTTCTTTTCTGCACGGCAAAGATTGTATTTACCTTCGCCTTCACCTACGTTGTTGAGAATCTTGTCGCAATAATCGATAGCCTTCTGGTAGTCCTTTACCTGACCATCGGTATAAACAGCAGAGTTAAGAGCCAAGCGGGCATGGAGAGCATAAGCTGCACCACGGTCGGCACGCCCGAAATTCTCACTATTATTATAAGCACCCACCCCAGCCATCAGAGGCTCAATGGTGGTCAACTCTTTATCCAACCACTCGTAGAGTTCCTTGCCACTTTTCTCGGTAGGGAGATTGTTGTCGAAGGTGTCCTTGAATGGAGCCTTGCGATACAGGTCAAGGAAATAATAGTAGTTCAGTGCACGGAGGAAGCGAACTTCTGCGATCTTATCCTCGCTCAGGCTACCAGACTGCTCGGAAATAAAGAAGTTGTACTGGTTGATGTTATAACTGAGTCGTTGATATGCCCAGTTAACACGCACATTATTCTTGTCCCAATCCATGGTGGTGATTTGAGCAATACCATCATTTTCCTGATAAGCCCACAAAGTTTCGTCTGTCATCAACTCTTCCAGGTTGAACACTGTACGGATAAATCCAGTTTCACCCTCGTTGCCACTTATATCTGCTAAACCATCAGGACCTTTCTGACCTGTAAGACCAAGGGTAGCATACTGCTTAGCCAAGAGCCCCTCTACCGTATATGTTTGGTGATTAAGTGGGTCAACCGACTTGATGTTCAGTTCGTCTGCGCAAGAGACAAAGCCCATGCACAACATACTTGCCATTGCAGTCTTTATAAATATCTTTTTCATAATTGTCTCCTTTTTGTATTTTAGAAGTTAAGATTCAAACCAAGTTGGAAGCTTATTGGACGTGGGTAAGGATTTTTGTCCATACCGCTACTTACCTCAGGGTCGATGCCCTTATACTTGGTAATGATGAATGGATTCTGTACGGTGAAGTAGATACGTCCGCTGCAAATCTTCTCGGCACCAGCCTTGAACAATGCTGGGAAGCTGTAGCCCAAAGTCATGTTGCTACACTTCAAGTAAGAAGCATTGCGTACGAAATAGTCGCTTTGTATATTCGGTTTTATAGTTGAACCCGTAAAGCCAAGATTGAAAGCTTCTGCTGTCGTGTTAATATTACCGTATTGTGTAATTTGGTCCAAAATAGCTTTTGAGTTCAGGAAATCGTAGTACACATAGTTGCCGATAGATGCATGGAAGGCTGCACTGAAGTCCCAGTTCTTGTAGATGAACTTGGTGGTGAGACCCATGATGACATCAGGTGCAGGGCTCTTGTAGCAATAACGGTCACCATCATCAATGATTCCGTTAGCATCACGGTCAACATAAAGTCCCTCAATTGGTTTGCCATTCTCGTCGTAAACCTGCTGGTAAACATAGAAAGAATTGATAGGCTCTCCAACCTTGTTTGCCTGTACTTTAGTGTCATTTGAACGAGATACTGAAGATCCAGTCTCAACCCAGTCTGATTTTCCTGCTTCCAACTCGGTGATTTCATTATGGTTCCATCCTACGTTGTAGGTTACATCCCATACGAAGTCCTTGGTGACGATAGGCTTCACATTGAATGCCAATTCCACACCATAGTTTTCCAAAGAACCAACGTTCTTCAAGATCTTGTCGCTTAAGTTAGTACCAGCGGCAACAGCAACAGTAGACAACAGATCGGTAGTCTTACGATAGTAGCCATCTACGTTGAAGCCGAAGCGGCCATTGAGAGCGGTGAAATCAAGACCTGCATTGTAGGTTGTAGTCTTTTCCCAAGTCAGGTCAGAATTGCTTGCAGATGGACGTAAAGTAGGATAATAATTGTCACCGAATGGATATTGTGCATAACTGTTGCTGACTCTGTACAGAGTAGTATAGTAGAAGTCGTCAATACCATTCTGCTGACCAGTCATACCCCAGCCCAAGCGGAGCTTCAACTCGTCAAGCCACTTTACGTTCTTCATGAATGGCTCGTTGTTGATCTTCCAGGCAAAGGCTGCAGCAGGGAAGTAACCCCACTTCTTGCCCTTTCTGAAGCGTGAAGAACCATCGGCACGGAAGGTTGCTGTAAGCAAATAGCGATCTAATAAGTTATAGTTGAAGCGTCCGAAGTAAGACACCAATGAGTTATGGGCTTTCCAAAACTCGTCTGATTGGAACTTTGGATCATTCTCGTAATTCCATTTACCTTCTGTAGCTTCATACTGAGGATTGGTATCTCTCAGGTATTCATCAATACCAGTTCCAAAGTTATATCCTGTTCTGTGGTAGTGGCTCTGCTCTGCACCTGCCATGATGTCGATGTCGTGAACACCAAACTTATGGGCATATTCAGCAAATACTTTTCCTTCAATACTGTATTTGTATTGATGATCAGTGTTATAACGACCAAAATAGTTATATTCAGGATTAGCAACAGTATACTTAGAGTATTCCTCATTTTGTCTACCATCAGTGTATTGTGCTCCTATGGCTGCATGCAAATGCAAGTCTTCAAAGCCATGAATCTTATAATCTACCTCCAAGTTTGAAGATATGTCATGAGTTTTGGCTATACACATGTAATTGTCAAGGAGAGACACTGGGTTCTGCGGATAATTAGCAGCAGGCATGTATTTCCAATTAGGATCGGTAATCTTATCACTCTTTCCCTGCAGGTAATTGAAATATCCGCCTACGCAGTCGTACTTCTCATCGTTTACGCGAACGGGCTGTGTGGGGTCCATTCGGAGTGCGTTAAAGATGGCGTCACCTGCTTGTGCGTAGCGATCCTTCTCGAACATATACTTCGCTGTGAAATTGAAGTTCAAGTGCTTGTCGAGGAAGGAAGGAGCCAAATTGACAGAAGTGTTGAAACGCTTCATCCAGCTGGTTTTAACGATACCGTTGTTGTCTTCGAAGCCTAAACCAATACGATAAGGCATATCTTTCAAACCACCCTGAATGCTGAGGCTGTGCTTGGTAGAGACGGAAGTGCGGAAAATCTCGTCCTGCCAGTCGGTGTCGGCATCACCCAAAGTGCTTATATCTTTTCCTAAAGAAGTAAGAGCCTGCTTGTACTCGCTGGCATTCATCACCTCATATTTCTTCTGGATGGTAGATATTGTGATATCACCATTATAAGTAACGGTAGGTCTCTGACCAGCACGTCCCTTCTTTGTGGTGATGATGATGACACCATTAGAAGCACGAGAACCATAGATGGCGGTAGCCGAAGCGTCCTTCAATACAGTGAAGCTCTCGATATCGTTAGGGTTAATCATCGCCAAGACATTACTCATACCCTTATTGGTATTGTTGTCAATAGCCAAACCATCGATTACATAGAGAGGGTCGTTAGAAGCATTCAGAGAGGCACCACCACGGATACGAATCTGTGCGCCAGAACCTGGCTGACCACCAGCAGTCTGTACGTCTACACCAGCTATCTTACCTACCAACATATCTGAGGCACTGCTTGTGATACCCTTTGACATCTCATCAGGCTTGATGGCTGTGACAGAACCCGTCAAGTCGTTTTTCTTAGCACGACCATAACCGATGACAACGACCTCGTTCAACGACTTGGAGTCGTCGATCATCGTGATGATCATGTTCTTGCTTGCTTGTACTGTCTTTGGGGTCATACCCAAATAAGTAAAGGTTAGCTTAGTACCGGGAGCTGCATCAACAGAGAAGTTACCATCCATGTCGGTAATGCCTACTGCCTTACCGTTGACTGTAATGGTAGCACCCATGACAGGCTCACCAGAAGCATCTTTCACTTGTCCCTTAATGGCATTTGACTGCGCAAAGGAACTTGCTGTCAGGAGAAGACCACTTGCGAGGGTCAACATCCTAAGAGGCAATTTAATTTTTACCTGCTTCATCATTCTGTTTAATTTTTAGTTAATATATGCATGTTGTTGTTAGTCGGTTTTTATTCCACGCTTATTTCCCTTTAGCCGT
>ENA-OQER01000156-OQER01000156.1-human-gut-metagenome-genome-assembly--contig:-NODE-156-length-37556-cov-5.428117_pt1 | contig 37556 bp, 36 predicted proteins | sample MGYA00242797_ERZ504639 | MGnify/ENA primary metagenome ERZ504639 (study PRJEB26092, sample SAMD00036306) | human gut metagenome | host: Homo sapiens | study: EMG produced TPA metagenomics assembly of... | reverse complement strand
CAAAAAAAACAACTGATGAGAAGAATGACTTTTGAAGGACTGGACGAGATAGTGGAAAGCATGAACAAAAAGAACAAAGACTTCTGTTTTATCTATTTAGGGCATTATTGCAACTGGGAATGGATTGCATCCTTGCCTTATTGGATTTCCAAAGACATATCCTGCGGACAAATCTATCATCCACTGTACAATCAGGCTTTCGACAAACTATTTCTAAGATTACGCAACCAGTTCGGAGGCGAATGCATCCCCATGAAAACGACTTTGCGCCGCATCATTGAATTAAAACGGACAAAGCAAAAGGCAATTATCGGATTTATTTCGGACCAAGCACCCAAGTGGAACAGCATACATCACTGGACTGAATTTCTAAACCAAGAAACACCGGTTTTCATCGGTACGGAGAAAATAGGCAAGCAAGTGGACGCCTTGATTTATTATGCTGACGTAACACGGGTCAAAAGAGGATACTACCACTGCCGGCTCAAACCATTGTGCGACACCCCCCGGCAAGTACCCGATTTTGAATTGACCGATTTGTTTACCCGAGAATTGGAACAAACAATAAAAGCGCATCCCCAATATTGGCTCTGGAGCCATAACCGCTGGAAAAAGAACCAAAGAAGAGTGGCTGCGCAGACAACAGGAAGAAACTAAGTGATTATGGAAAAATATGATTATTTGATAGTAGGTGCCGGTTTGTTCGGCGCCGTTTTTGCCCACGAGGCAAACGAGTAGGTAAACATTGCCTGGTAATTGACAAGCGCAATCATCGCGGAGGCAATATCTACTGTGAAGATATAGAGGGCATCCATGTACATAAATATGGTGCACATATCTTCCATACCGACAATAAAGAAGTGTGGGACTATGTAAACAGCTTTGTCGAATTCAACCGATACACCAACTCCCCTTTGGCTTACTTTGACGGGAAATTATACAATCTTCCCTTCAACATGAACACTTTTTATCAGCTGTGGGGAGTAAAGACTCCGGCGGAAGCAAGGCCAAGATAGAAGAGCAACGTAAAGAATTTGACCATATCGCCACCCCCGCCAACCTGGAGGAGCAAGCATTAAAGCTATGTGGAAAAGACATTTACCATCGCCTTATCAAAGGTTATACAGAGAAACAATGGGGACGTTCCGCCAAAGAATTACCAGCATTCATCATCAAACGTATTCCTTTCCGTTTCATTTATGACAACAACTATTTCAATGACAGCTACCAAGGAATCCCCAAAGGCGGATACAACGCCCTTATCGATGCGTTACTGGAAGGAACCGAGGTTCGTCTCAACACCAATTATTTCAGCAACCGCAATGAACTGGACGCATTGGCAGACAATATCCTGTTCACCGGATGCATAGACCAGTTCTTCGATTACCAATGCGGACATCTGGAATACAGAAGCCTGCGCTTTGAACATAAACAGCTGGAAACAGAGGATTTCCAAGGCAACGCAGTAGTCAATTATACAGAACGTGAGGTACCCTATACCCGAATCATTGAGCACAAGCACTTTGAATTCGGCACACAGCCCACCACTGTAATCACGTATGAATATCCCGATGATTTCGCGCCGGGCAAAGAACCTTACTATCCGATAAACGACAAGCGGAACACCGAAATGATGAGCCAATATAAAAAACTGGCCTCTGAGCGGAAAGACGTTTTATTCGGAGGCCGTCTGGCACAATACGCATACGCCGATATGGACGATACCGTAGCCGCCGCCCTCGCCTTATGCAAAAAGACATTTAAATAAAAGGAAATCCTTGGACTCCCCAAGTTTTCCGCTAAATTTGCATGATATTCCTAAATTGACAAACAACATAGATAACAAACCAATGAAGTGCCTTCATATCATAACACCCGTAAAAGATTCGATTGACTCCACGCTTGAAACCGTAAAAGCAATCATGGAATCGGATATTTTGGTTCCTTTCACTTATACTGTCTATAACGATTTCAGCACGGAAGAAAATACCCATCGGCTGGAAGAGGCGCCCGTCAATGGAATTTTCGTCTGGTCAACTTATCAGACCTGACCGACCACCCCTCTCCCAACTATCTACTGGTGTTACAAACAGCACAAAAAGAAGCCATCGAAGCAGATGCAGGATTACTGATTGTGGAATCGGATGTTATTGTCAAAAAAAACACATTGCAATCACTATACAATGGAGCATTGCAACAGAAACAATGCGGAATTGCAGCAGCTGTGACAACCGATGAAAAAGGCGTAATCAATTACCCCTACCTACACGCCAAGGGACACGAGAATCAAGTGTACCCGGAAAAAAAGCATTGCAGCTTCTGCTGTTCACTACTCACCCCCGGACTGCTGAAAGCATTTGACTTTCAAACATTAGACCCAAGCAAGAACTGGTATGATGTGACCATCTCGCACGAGTCACTGAAACGAGGTTTCCAAAACTACCTGTTCACCACGTTGCCCGTATGGCACAGGCCCCATAGCAGCCGTCCGTGGAAACAACTGAAATACAAGAATCCTTTAAAGTATTACTGGTTGAAATATACCAAAGGACTAGACAAAATTTAACACTATTATAATGATATGAGCAAGACAGAGCGTTTGTTTCATCCCCGCACCTTAGTGATTCACCCTGATTTCAAAAATCTGGAAGAATTTATAGTATCCATTCCCGAACGTTTCCAAAGGAATGAAGGTACTGTTATTCACCAAGGGCGCAATGAATTGCGGAAAATGGAATACAATGGCAAAGAATATGTTATCAAATCCTTTCACAGCCCCCACCTTATCAACCGATTTGTATATGGCATATTTCGTCCATCCAAGGCAAAACGCTCTTACGACCATGCAGAAATGCTGCTGAAAATAGGTGTAGGCACTCCGCAACCGGTGGGATATATGAATATACGTTCAGGGCTGCTGTTCGATAAAAGTTATTATATCAGCCTCCTCTCCACCTGCCCCTACATTTACGACAACCTGTTCACACAGCAATTCGACTACGCCGAGGAAGTATTCCGCGCCATAGGCAAAGTGACCGCCCGTCTTCACGAACACGGATACGCCCACAAAGACTACGGACGTGCCAACATCCTGTTTCAGAAAACTCCCAATGGCATAACAATAGAAATTGTCGATTTGAACCGGATGTACATCGGCCCCATAGATATGAAGACCGGCTGCAAAAACTTTGAACGCCTGCCGGCAACTCCACAAATGCACCGATGGATGGCAGAAGAATATGCCAAGGCACGGAACTTTGATGTGGAAAAATGCTTTGAGCTCATGAGAGCCTATAGAAGCGTACAGCCGGGAAAAATAGATAACCTTTACTAAAAACTAAATGCATCATGAACATTATAGCCGTAGTTATAACCTACAACCGAATGGAACTTCTGAAAAGAAATATTCGTTGTCTGCAACAAAACAAGCCGATATCTTCCATTGTAATAGTAAATAACGGAAGCACGGACGGTACAACGGAATGGCTTGCCGCACAGGAAGGGCTGACAGTAATCAATCAGACCAATGTGGGCGGTGCGGGAGGATTCTATACAGGCATACAATACGCTTATCAGGCGGGTGCCGACTGGATTTGGTGCATGGATGACGATGTATTTCCGCGGGCCGACTGTCTGGAACAACTCTTGCCGTATACCGGCAAGAAAGATATCGGCATACTGGCCCCTCGCAGGTTGCTCGAAGGAGAAATATTCACCCATGACTTCCAGGCATACAACCTGAGCAATCCTTTTGTATCCATGTACAGCAAGAAACTGGCAGGACGGCACATCACCTCACCGACAGAAATTATGGGAACAGCTTTCGAAGGTCCGTTCATCCGCCGCGAAGTCGTTGAGAAGATAGGTCTTCCCAATAAAGACCTTTTCATTTTCTGTGATGATACAGATTACTGTCTCCGCACCATACGGGCAGGGTACAAAATACTCTATATACTGATGCCCTGATGGATAAAGAGAAATTCTTCTCCAACGACACATGGAATGAGCGAAGCAAGAAGAAAAAGTGGAAACGCTTTTATCAGATCCGTAATTCAACTTATTTAAACCATCACTACGGACGCAACATAGCAGTGAAATATCTTCGCGGCTTCAACGGAGTAATGGGATATATTTTCATCGCGTTGTTCACCAGTCCGTTTGCAAAAGCCTATCAATGGAAAGATATACCCCGATTATGGAAAGCCTATTGCGACGGAATACATGAAAAACTTGGAATTATGAGTTAAAAAACGGCAACGCCTTACCAGTTAATGTTTCATAATAAACTAGCATTTATATACTATATTTACAGAAAAAGAGTAAATTTGTTATATAATTAAATATCAGAATATTATGAGAAAACTAAGGATTACGTTATCTATTATAATGAGTTCAGAATAAAATAAATTCTTTTGACAATAGTATTAATTATCTCTAATATGACAGGTAGAAATCAATAATCATTTTATTTATGAGCAATTTATTACTATCCAAAATAGGGCACGTTATATCCGAATTTCCTTTGGCTTTTAAACAAACGAAAGAAGTCAAATATTCATGACATTGCTGGTAAAAAACGAAGAAGGGATGCTGGAAGAGAATTTACAGTTCCATAAAGCGATGGGAGTGGACGGGTTTATCATTACTGATAATAACTCCACAGACTCAACTCCGGACATTATCCGTAAATACAAACAAAAAGGGTGGATTAAAGAAGTGATAGAAGAAAAGGCTACCAACTATGAACAAAAGGACTGGGTAGACCGTATGATTTGGAAAGCCAAAACCATTTATAAGGCCGACTGGATTATCAATGCCGATGCCGACGAATTATGGTATGCCCCTACCGGCAATTTGAAAGATGAATTATATGCCACCAATGCCAATGTGCTGAATTGTGAAATGAGAAGTGTCTATCCTGAAGAAGAAAAACCCTTTTGGCAATGGGATAAGACTGTAAAAGCGGTAACCGAACCTGAAAAATATGACTTGTCACTCTATTCACTGTTTGAGCGTCAGAACAAAAAAGTCATTCACCGGACTGCCGGTTACCTGCAAATTTCAATGGGAAACCATAAAGTAACCATGTTCCCACAAAACTCTGCCGACAGCCATATCCATGTATATCATTACAATATACGCGGCAAGCAGCAGTTTATGGAAAAGATGATAAATGGCGGCAAGCAACTGGAGCAACACAAGGCAGACACGGAGGTCGCCACTGGCGCTACTTCTATCAGTTACATAAAGAAGGAAAACTAGAGGCTGAATATGAACGTGTTATCGGCAGTGCTTATTTTGAAGCACTTCGCAAAGACGGATTCATTATTCCGGATGTAACGATTCCTAATTTCTTTAAAAATATAAACTCATAAGCTAATGATGCATATTGCACTTACTATAGATTCCAAATTTGTTCGTTATTGCGCAGTCACAATAGTTTCAATATTAGAAAATAATGATCCTAAAGATATCATGCTACATATTGTATCAGGGCATCTACCCAAAGAAGATGTTCTTACTTTGTCACAAGTAGCAGAAAAATATGGAACTTCCATAGCTTTTTACTATATCCCACATGAAAAACTTCAAAATTATGAAGTTAAGTGGCAAAAACAACGTCTTTCCATGGTTGTCTTCTATCGATGTGTGTTGGCTTCGATATTACCTTCTACAATCTCACGAGTGATTTATCTAGATAGTGATACACTTGTTTTAGGATCCTTAAAAGAATTATGGGATACCAATCTAAACCAATTAGCACTAGCAGGGGTACAAGATACTGTCAGCCCTAATCCTAGTTACTTTGAAAGATTACAATATGCTCCCTCATACAACTACATAAACGGAGGTGTTTTACTATTAAACTTAGCATATTGGCGCAAACATAATATCGAGCAACAATGTATAAAATATTATCAACAATATCCCGATCGCATTATTCTAAATGATCAAGACATATTAAATGCCCTATTATACGACCAAGAGGTACTAATAGATATAAAGTGGAATGTTCAAGACGACTTCTATAGAAATAACAGATATACATCCCCTGCGTGGAAACCATCATACACAGATGCCATTTTACATCCAATCATCTTACACTATAGTGGACGTAAACCGTGGGCATACCATGCTATGCATCCTTTGCGGCATCTATTTTTCCATTACCAAAGGCTGACTCCATACGATGATTCAGCCAAACAAAAGAAAATAAGTACACGTATCTATAGATTCATTCATTTACTGCCATATATATTAGGCTTAAACCAAAGAAATATGTAAACCTTAAAAAAATAAGAGAAAATTCCCAAATCACTAAATTATAATATATTCTTGTGGGAAGAATTTAATAAACCGGTAATGCTAGCCATTCCTATTCAAGAAATATACCAATGAAACAGATTACAATAAACAAAACTATTTTACAAATAATAGTATTCGCTTTCTTTGGATCTCGAGCGAACACTATTATTTGAACAAGAAAAAAAATCTACCTATATCTTTTTAAAACCGACAATATTTATGGATAAACATATCCTAAAATACCACCATACTGATCACCTCTCTCCCTTATAAATCGATCTACTTCTGCTTTATCTGTTAAATAATGACTATCTCGACCTTTAGGATAATATAAACTATAAACAGGAATAGTATTAACTTCATTCCATGTATAAATATAGCCAACTATACCTTGGTATTCATGACCTTCATTTTGGAATTTACGTACTTCAGCCCATGAAGTAATATAATGTGAATTCCTCCCTTTAGACCAATACATTCTATAAAGAGGCAGAGTACCAGGTTCCTCTTCAGCACATATATACCCAAAAACACCGGAATATTCATGCCCTTCATTCTTATACCGAAGAACTTCTGACCAAGAAGTACACCAGTGACAATTTACACCCTTAGGCCAATATAATTGATATAATGTAACCAACTTAATAACTGATATTTTTTTACTATTTATATATTTCTCTACTGCTAGCTTTAAATCAGCCTTCTTTACTGGGTCTGAAACCAAATCATAAATAGGATAAGTAGCATTCCAATCAACATCAACCAACCGCGAATGAGTATCGTCTACAGATTGTGACCATGCACCTATATTGATAGTAGTCGTGGGACCTTGATTAGGAGCCAAAGTTATAGTAGTACCAGAAGTAGTGCCTCCTACACATTGAATAGTACATGTCCAATCTGAATTCTTTTTATTAGCCTCGGTTATTGTAGTTGTGCTCCAAGTCCCATCAAAATCAAGACCGACTTTAGACATATTATATTTCGCCCCAGCACTTACTGTCTGTTTTTTCTCTGTACCTGTATTTTCTTCTATAATAGCCGATTTATAATAAGCTATATAAGAACCTCCTACTGTAATATTAGTAAGTACATGGTCCCATATTTTGCAACAATTTGATCTGCTGAGTATTTACCTAAATCAGACACAAAGTTAGAAGATAAATATCGAGATAAAAGCTCAACATCTGCATCTACAAAATATTTTCTTTGTTTCTTTGTCACTTCTGCTTTAGCAAAAGAATATTTAGAAGAATATGAATATTTAGAGGCAGACTTAAATCCAGCGGAAAGAGTGCCAGAAAAGAATCCTTCAGCATCTTTTTTAATATCCATGGCTGCTACAGATCCCTTAAAATTTGAATCAGTTATCACATTCTGAAGAAAGATTGGGCATCTTCACCTGCAACAATTTTTTGGTCTATGGTTCCAATGAAAGGATTATAAAACCGATCACCATTATCTCTTATTAATGCTTTGACATCAATAACTTGTAAACGAGTAGAGTTCTCCCCTAAATAATCCTCTGTTATATCATATCCAAACCCCAGTACATCATAGACACCATCTCCTGCCATACGGGAACTCATATCTTCTGTTTCATTCCTTTGCATTTCACAAACGTCATAAGTATTTGTACAAGAAACCAGCACTCCTACAAATAAAAAATAACACAAATTTATTTTCCTCATAACAGTACATTTTAAAAAGTTAATAAATCAAGTTTTAATAAGCATTGTTCATATCACATACCTGTGCTAGAAGCTATTTTATAAGAAAAAGAATATTGATATTTTTTATCTCCAACATGAATCAATCTTCAAAAGGAAATACATATCCTACAATTTTTTGAAAATCATCCGTATTAAAATGAAGTCCTTTCCATTGAACAGAATAACTATGATTTATATGTTTTGCACTATAATATTCATATAAAGGTACTGTTCCTAAAACCTGCGATTTATAAATATAACCTGTTATTCTTTGGTATACATCTGTATTACTCTGATTACCTCTCCATACAGAACTTAAACTTTGATTTATATATTTTGCACTATAATATTCATATAAAGGAACAGTTCCCTCCACTTGACTCGCACAGAGATAGCATGTTACACCTTGATAATCATCCGTATTAAAATGCGTTCCTTTCCACTCTGTAAAATAACTACTATTTATATGTTTGGAGCTATAATAATTATATAAAGGCAACAATTCCAATATCTCCAGTTTAAAACTATCAATGTATTTTTCTACTGCATTTTTTAATGCTACTTTTTTTTTGCAGGATCTGAAACTAAATCATAAATAGGATAAGTAGCATTCCAATCAACATCAACCAAACGGGAATGAGTATCATCAACTGATTGTGTCCATGCACCTAAATTGATAGTAGTCGTAGGTCCCTGATTAGGAGACAAAGTTATAGTAGTACCAGAAGTTGTTCCTCCTAGACATTTAATATCACACGTCCAATTAGAATTTTTCTTATTCGTTTCAGTAATAGTTGTAGTATTCCAACTTCCATTTGCATCGAGCCCCACCTTTTTCATATTATATTTAGCACCAGCTGTTACAGTCTTCATTTTCTCTGTGCGATTGGCTTCTTCTACAATAACAGATTTATAATAGGCCCTATAGGAACCACCCACTGTTATTTTAGTCAGTACATGAGTTCCATACATTCTAACTATCTCATCAGCTGAGTATTTATTTAAATCCGCTATAAAATTTGAAGATAAATACCGTGATAAGGTTTCAGCATTAGTATATAAAAGATATTGTCTCTGTTTCTTTATAACTTCCGCTCGCGCAAAAGAATATTTGGAAGAATATGAATATTTAGAATCAGACTTAAATCCTGTAGTAATACTCCCGGAGAAAAATCCTTTTGATGTATCAGACTTACCCATTGCAGCTACAGAACCAGAAAAATTTGTATTACTTATTGTTTGCTGAAGAAAAGACCATGCATCCTCACCAGCAGTAACTTTTTGTTCTATAGTTCCAATAAAAGGATTATCAAAACGTCCCTTATTATCTCTAATAAATGCTTCTATATCTAAAACCGGTTGACGAACAGAAGCTTCTCCCAAGTAGTCTGATGTTATATCATATCCATAACCTAACACATCATAAATTCCGTCACCTGCCGCACGTGGCATAACCTCTTTTTCCGAGAAATTCTGTAAATCCTCAAAACCACTACTGTCTGTACAAGCAGCAATGAATAAACCTAAACAAAGGCTTAATAAACTAATTCGTTTTTTCATAATTATCACATTTAAAGTTAGTATACTTTTCTCATTTTCACAATGAACAATCTTATAATTCCATCATGTCATTTTCCACTAAATGCCAAACAATTAAACGCCAAACTATTTTAGTATTCATTCCATAAACAAAGATATCTCAAACAGAGATTATAAGAATTAGATCGGTAATATACAAAAAAAATATTGAATTTGCAAGCGAAATTGTGATATTTTTGCAGAAAAAAAAGACAATCAATAATACAGGCTCTCTATCTATAAATTTTTCCAATAATAAGGGAGTGAATGAATATGTATAGCAGTCAGTCCTATTGCATAAGCTTTTTCTATCTCCAGATTAAACCTTTTTATATGGATGTATTCTATCTCCATAGCCTTTGGAGTTATCTCCATAAGCTTTGGAGTTATCTCCCAAGACTATGGAGTTAACTCCAAAGCTTGCGGAGATAGAACAAACAGGAAAAAACCCTTTAACCATACAGCAAGAAATGTTTAGGGATGCGGATAAGATATTTTAAGGATGAATCTGATTTTAAAACCACACAATTCCTTACGGATGAAAAAACTCCCCAATGTCCTTCTTTAAAAAAGTGAAACAATATATGACAGGAAGATATACATCTGACTATACATACAGGACAGAAATATGAAGTGAGGGCATATATGCACCCAAACTTTTTATGAAAATACAGGCACTCTTGAGAAATCGCAAGCGGCTGCATAAATGAAATTAAGAGAACAACCTAAAATTCCTGAAAAGCGTAGTAAAGGCCGCCCTTTTATTAAATCTTCCCAAAGCCATAGATACCCCCCACAAACCACATATATTATAATGTTTATGCAATGAAATACGAAGGATGGTATGGATATAGCATTGCAATGCACCAATCAGCTCCGGATCATCCACATAATCGGAAAACATATTCCTCATCCATCTCAAGAAAAGAATAGTAGCGTGCAATTTATCTTTGTCATGACCGGCAGAATTACTGATGTTTGCACCTTCAACATTCCTCCAACATACAGGCTGCCCCGGCAAAGAAATAACACCCCCCGCATGACGGGCAAAAGCAGCCCACGTAGCATCATCCGAACACCAAGCCATAGGAAAATGAACAAAACCACCTGCCGACTGCCATATCTCCCGACTGAACACGTACTCTACGGCAGCCGAATCTATCTTTCCCTGTAACTTATCTAGCAGCAGCCGGTAACAAGACACACTTCCTTCTTCCAAAGGACGATTGGCACGTATCCGCTTGTTTTCACCATCAATGACAGCTAATGGAAAACGAAAGAAATATCCTCGCTGATGGTGTGGGCGCGACAAAGCCTCCATGACACGTTCCACACCATCAGCCGGCATCAAATCATCATCCGAGAAAAGCCAGATAAACGGCTCTGCAGACAGCTGGATACACCTCTCCCAATGGGCCACCAAATCTTTGCCCCCCATATTTTCGCTAAAGCGATGATACACCAGATTTACCTTATTCTGATAAGATTCCACAATCTTATCCAATCTTTCAGGACTTGCATCATCACCTATATATAACACGAACTCATCTTTATGGGCCTGAACTGCAATTGAGTCGAGCGTTTCCTTAAGGAAACGCCCCTTGTAGGCGGGAATAACAATTGCCAATTTCTTTATTTGCTCCACTTTACAAAGACTGCATATCGTTCAACTTCTTGTAATATCCATTTAAGGCTATCAGTTCATCGTGAGTTCCTCTTTCTACGATATCGCCTTCATAAAGTACACAAATTTCATCGGCATTCTTAATGGTACTCAATCTATGTGCGATAGCGATAGTAGTACGCGATTTCATCAAACGCTCCAACGCTTCCTGAACCAAACGCTCGGACTCTGTGTCAAGAGCCGAAGTAGCCTCATCTAATATAAGGATAGGAGGATTTTTCAAAATTGCACGGGCTATACTGACACGCTGACGCTGACCACCGGACAAACGCCCTCCACGATCACCAATCATCGTGTCATATCCTTTTTCCGTTTCCATAATGAAATCATGTGCATTCGCAATCTTGGCAGCTTCTATTACTTGCTCCATAGTGGCATTCTCTACACCAAAAGTAATATTGTTATAGAAGGTGTCATTAAACAGAATAGCTTCCTGATTTACATTACCAATCAGAGAACGTAAACTGTGGATGGATACATCTTTCACATTCTTGCCGTCAATCAGCAATGCACCCTCCGATACATCGTGATAACGCGGTACCAAGTCCACTAAAGTAGACTTTCCGGAACCGGACTGGCCCACCAGTGCAATCGTTTTTCCTTTAGGAACAGTCAGATTGATATGGTTCAAGACCGGACGCCCTTCTACATAGCTGAAACTTACATTTTTAAACTCTAACTTATCTGTGAAAGCGTCCAATGGCAAAGGCTGCTCCGGCTCTACGATATGATTTTCCGCTTTCAATATCATATCAATTCGCTCCATACTGGCCAATCCCTGCGGAATATTATAAAATGCTCTTGAAAATTCTTTCAAAGGATTGATGATACTATAAAGGATAATCAGATAAAATATGAAAGTAGCCGCATCCATCGGAGCATAGTTTGTATTTAAGATTAAAGCACCGCCAAACAACAGCACGGTCACAATCACACAAGTGCCTAAAAACTCACTCATGGGGTGGCTGAACTTTGCCGGATAATCATCTCGTTCATTGCATCGCGGAAGTCATTGTTTGTTTTAGAGAACCGGGCAGACATTTTGCTTTCGGCTATAAACGCTTTGATAACCCTTAAACCTCCTAATGTTTCATCCAATTGGGACATAATATCTCCCCATTGCGCCTGTGCTGTAGAGGACTGTCTTTTCAGCTTCCGGCTGACAACCCCCATTATCCAACCTGTCAGAGGTAAAATAAAGATAACAAAAAGCGTCATTTGCAACTTACCGAAAACAGAGTGACAAAACAAACCAAAAGAGCGATAGGATTACGGATAAGCATATCGATGGAACTGGTCAACGAGTTCTCCACCACCGTAACATCCGCACTCATACGGGCTATGATATCTCCTTTACGTTCTTCTGAGAAAAAACTCAAAGGAAGACTTAACACTTTATTATAAACCTGAATACGGATATCCCGGACAATACCTGTACGCAAAGGTACCATGACAGCCGCAGAAGCAAAATAACCGGCAGTTTTCAACATAGTCATAAAGATAAGTATTCCTCCCATCATGGCAAGTGTATAGAACGCACCATTGTAGCCACAAAATTGCTCACAAAGTAATAGGCATTATTTATGAGTACATCCTTATCCAAATTATGAATATCCATAGGAATGTACTCATAAGACTTGGTATCAATTTTGAACAGAATGTTCAATTGGCACAATCGCCATGAACGAAAACACATTAAGCCATTGCGACAGAAGTTCAGTATCAATGCCCATGTCAAATATTTGCGGTATGGAAGAATATACCGCTTCAACAAACTAAAGAACTGTTTCAGCATAATTATCAATTATATATAATGCCGCAAAGGTAACAAAAAAGAAATAATCACCCAAGATTACCCCACTTTATCCCCTAATATTTGTTCATACACGGCAAGCCTTCTTTCCTGCATCTGTCCGGGGTTATATACTTGCCGCAAACTGTCTTCCGCATGGGTAACCAACTGTCTCTGCAACTGCGGATTACTTGACAAGGCTATGACAGCTTCTGCAAATCCGGCAGGGTCATCAACAATCAAGCAATCTTCACCATCCTTAAAATCAATGCCTTCCACACCCTTTGCCGTCGTTACAAAAGGTACTTTTGACAATACAGCATCTAATATTTTCATACGCATACCACTACCGATACGTATTGGAACAACAGCAACACTGCCTTTTAAAAAAAGAGCCCAGATCTTCCACATAGCCTACCAGCTCAATTCCGGGTATTCGGACTGCAAACGATTGATACACTCTCCACGCCATTTACCAATTACTTGCAATGTAAACGAAAAATGACGTTTACGCAGATGCGGAATCACTTCGTGACAGAACCATGCCACGGCATCCAGATTGGGAAAATGATCCTCACTTCCCACAAAAGTCAGGCGTCCGCTTTGGACCGGAACAAAAGGCTGTTCCAGCCTGTCACCCACTTGCACCACAGCCGGAGAAGTGTAGATATGGTCTTTCCGTCCTATGAAGTCCTCCATAATTTTACGGTCTACTTCAGTCAGAACAATAACATCTTTATATTTCAATAATGCACTGCGCTCAAAATCCTTTGCTATATGAAACAACATCCTGTCACCGGCAGTCTGTTCCCTGAACAAAGCAATCTCCTTTTCATTACGGATGTAGCGGAGTTCATGATGCACAAAAATAGTCTGTACATTTTCAGGCAACAAGAATCCCAATGACAACAGTTCATAAAACTCTACTTGAATAATATCAAAACCTGAATGAGCCACCTGAGAAACATACTCCACATACCCCTGGTCTAGCGGCTGGAAACAAGAGCTGAACAAAGTACTCTTTCCCCGTACTAAATCCACAACTTCGCCCGTTTCATCCGTCCATATCTGTTGCCGGTTCATTTTACGGGTTACAGACGCATGTATCTTTTGCAGCCATTTATAATAAAAAGGATGTTTAATTCTGGGTAATCTGACAGTTTGAGGTTTAGGAGTATAAATAAAGAAATCCACATTATCCCAAATTTTCTTCAATGACTCTACATCTTGCATACGCTTCTCCGTTTCAGGATAAAGCAATACAGATACGGACATCTTATGACGCAAATACTCCACCATATTAAAGAAAGCTTGATTACCGCCCGAATCCAGCGGATAAGGAATGTACGGAATAATAAAAAGAATTTTCTTTCTCATACTAATTGAATTTAAACAATAGTCTAATGTCTAATTTAATTTTTAGTTTAATACAGCAAATGCTATGTAGTGTATAATGCAAAGGTACAAGAAAGACTGCATACTAAAATGTTAATTATCGTTTCTTTTTAAAAGTTCAACACAATTCCTGTTTCTTGAAAGAAAAAACAAAGAAGCAACTTGTTTATTTAACTATATAACGTTATATTTGTAAAATTAAAAAGGAACTAACTTAACAATAGAGCATGAATGCACTTCCCTTGGTCAGTGTAGTGGTACCTAATTATAATTATAAACGATACCTCAATCTACGAATTCAGAGTATTCTGCAACAGACCTATCAGAATATCGAACTGATTTTACTTGATGATGCCTCAACAGACGGTAGCGAAGAGGTATTATCGGACTATCAAAACCATGCCAAAGTGAGCCATATTCTATTAAACGAACACAACACCGGAAATCCATTTAAACAATGGTTTAAAGGCATGCAATTAGCCAAAGGAAAATATATATGGATAGCCGAAGCCGATGACTTGTGTGAGCTTACTTTTTAGAGAAGTAGTTCCTTTAATGGAGAAATACCAACAAGCCGCCGTATGCTTTGCCGGTTCCAAGTATATTGACAAAGACGGTAATGTGCTGAGTTGCGACATGAACAAATGGAAATCTGCCATACCTCCATACGCCGTGTTCAATGGGAAAACTTATGCCGAACATAACCTTTACTGGCGTGGTTACATAGCCAATGCAAGCTCGGCCATTTTCAGAAAAAGCATGGTAAATGCCCAAAATATGGAACAATGCCTGCAAATGCGTTACAGCGGCGACTGGCTGTTCTGGTTTTATATGGCAATGCAAGGAGACATTATAGAAAGATATGAAGTACTGAACTACTTCAGACAACATACCCAGAAAGTTACCGTCAAAGCTGAAAACAACGGAGGGGGTAAGAGCGAAGATATTGAGATAGTACGCATTATGGAACAACACCTTACCCACCTGAGCAGATACAAACGGTGCATACGAAGGGGAATGCTTTACAACCGCATTGCCAAACTAAGCACAACAGAGCAAGTAAAACTGCAATTATGGGAACTCCTCCGGCAGAAATTAAACGGAACGCGGAAAGACGGACGTCTGGAGCGCCTCAACCGGATAGCACGGCTATTCTGTCCTTTTGTTCTGACTATGAAAAGAGACCGCCTTACTCCTTCCCGAAAATAGAATAAGAAACGGAAACTGCTTGCCCATATTTTCGGGCGGACTCACATGTCTGCCCCTAAAGTGAACAAATTGGCAGCCAATTTTACTTTTGGCATACCCTCTTTTGATATTTCTAAAATTCTGTTTACCTTTGTTGTCAATCATCCGGATTGATTCAAACAAATGCAAACTTTACTAAAACAAATGAAATATCTCCGTTCACTCATGCAGCAATCTGTAACAGCATGTAAGAATCAGGCTAAGCTTATCCAACAGTTTACTCTTTCTTTACTTTACTTATTAATCATACATATAGTTGCTTTACTTTTTTTCTTCCTGTTCCGGCTTGTCCTGTTCACCTCAATAGATTATCAGTTTCCTCCCGATATACAAAACAACTTTCTCATGCAAGCCACTGCATTTATAAAAGGGCTATGGTTTGACAATGTTATAGCTTGCTACATATTGCTGTTACCATTAGTCATTTTATGGATAACCGCTCTCTGCAACTATCACTCCAAGTGGGTATTCAGATTTATCTCTATCTTTTTCATTCTATTTTATTCACTGTCGTTCATTATTTCGGCAGCCAACATCCCTTATTTCTCCTATTTTTTTAAGACAATCAATTCTTCCATTTACAATTGGTTCGGATATGGAGCCACTACTGCCGGAATGGTATTGGGTGAGACATCATTCTATTTCCCTATTTTTCTAGGACTGATATCTATTCTTCTGCTGTCAGGAAGTGTACTACGGTTATCTTCTTATTTCTATCATCTCATCAATTCGAAATCCACTTCCATCAGCCCGATAAACCGCCTATGTATATTCGCCGCCGGTGCTGTTTGTATAGGACTTTGTCTATTCGGAATACGGGGACGCATGGGATATAACCCCATCAGGGTAAGTCAAGCATACTATTGCACCGATCCATTCCTGAATCAGCTAGGGGTTAATCCTGTCTTTAATCTACTTACCAGCACACTGATGATAACCGTAAGGAAAACCGCTATCTTCACCTGATGCCGGAACAGGAGGCAATAACCAATATGCAAAGTATATTGCAAAGAAAAGGAATAGAAGGCATCTCCCCATTGCACGTGAAGTGAAATGCACAGCCGTCCCTACACAAAAGAATGTTGTTCTTATTTTCATGGAATCGATGTCGGCCAACTTGATGGAGCATTTCGGATCTACCAAAAAACTGACTCCTTTCCTAGACAGCCTTTATCTGGAATCTCTCAGTTTTGACCATTTTATTCAGCAGGCATACATACCAACCACGGAATGTATGCCACCCTCTACTCTTTCCCTGCCATCATGAAAAGGAATGCCATGAAAGGAGCAGTGTACCTGTCTATTCGGGGTTGCCCACCGTATTAAAGGATAATGGCTATCGGAACCTGTTCTTCATGACGCACGAATCACAATACGATAATATGAACGCTTTTCTCCGCACTAACGGATTTGATGAAATATATGCACAAGAAAACTACCCAAAGGATAAAGTCGTTAACAGCTTTGGTGTACAAGACGATTTCCTATATCAATATGCCTTGCCCATTCTGAACAAAAGAGCAGAAGAAAGACAACCTTTCTTTACCGTATTGCTTTCTATCAGCAACCATCCCTCGTATGTGATACCTGACTATTTCAAACCACACAGCACAAAGCTTGAAGATCAGATTGTGGAATACGCGGACTGGGCCATCCGGCAATTCATGCAAGAAGCACGCAAACAACCCTGGTTTGAAAATACAATCTTTGTTTTGCTGGGTGACCATGGGAAATTGGTAGGAAGTCCGGACTGTGAAATACCACAATCCTACAACCATGTTCCACTAATGATTTACGGAAAAGGCATCAAGCCCGAAATCAGACAAGAGCCGGGCGGCCAGACTGATGTGGCACCGACTTTACTCGGACTGCTGAACATGAGTTATACCCAAAACGACTTCGGCATAAATTTGTTAACAGAACAACGCCCGTATGTCTATTTCTCCGCCGATAATTTGATAGCGGCTACAGATACAACCCACCTATATATTTATTCTCCACATGACCGGCAGGAATTCAAATATAAGAAGCAAGGAAATGCCTTGCAACTTGTAACAGGGGAGGACAGTACATTCTACATGATGAAAAAATACTGTTTCTCCACATTGCAGAGTGCGGAGTATCTGGTAAAAGAGCACAAGACTGTCAATAAAGCTACCGGACAATAAGGTGGGACGGGTTTCACCGCCTTGCCTTCCTTAACGGTCATACCCCAACTTCTCCTCGTTATAATCAGAGGCTATGTAGGTAGGACGGCCTTTGGTCTCCTTGAAAATGCGCCCCACGTACTCTCCTATAATTCCCAAAGAGAAAAGCTGGATGCCACCTAAAAAGAGCATGACAATGATCAAAGTGGGGAAGCCGGCCGTTTCATCACCATAAAGCACGGTCTTTATCAGAAAATAAATGGCATAAATAAAACTGGAGATTGAACAGAGCACTCCGCATACCGTGGCGATGCGCAAAGGGGCAATAGAGAAAGAGGTTATCCCTTCGACAGCCAGATTCAACAGCTTGAGAAAGTTCCAGGAGGAATGGCCCATCAGCCTGTCTCCGCGATCAAATTCAATGCTTTTCTTCTGATAGCCTATCCAGCAAAACAATCCTTTTGTATAACGCTCGCATTCGCGCAGACGACGCAACGTGAGCACACAACGACGGTCCAGAAGTCTGAAATCGCCACATTGGCAAAATATCAATACGGCTCATCCGCTGAAGTATACCATAAAAAGCCAGAGAGAACTGACGACGCAACCAGCTTTCCTCGCCACGGGTACGCCGTTTGGCATAAATGTCATCATATCCTTCTTCCCAATATTCCAGCATCTGGTCTACCAGTTCCGGAGGGTCCTGCAAATCAGCATCCATCACAACGCAGCAATCGCCGGTGGCGTAATCAAAACCCGCCAGCATGGCTACCTCTTTACCAAAGTTACGCGAAAGGTTGACATAATTCACCCGCTTGTCCTGCTGCCTCAGCCGGCGGAGGCATTCCAGCGTAGTGTCGCTGCTGCCATCATTGACAAACAGGATTTCCCACTCATAAACGGCATTGCGGTTGACAAGCTCTATCAAACGTTGATACAGAGTGGGCAGCATCGCTTCCTCATTATATACCGGAATCAAAAGAGTCACTTTCTTCATATCATTCTTCACTATCATAAAGACTCCTCAAAGATATTACTTTTGTTTGAAAACAAACCTCACTAATAAAAAATTTACCGGAATGGCAATGAGAAACACTGGGATGGGAGCCAACGGACGGGAAAAACCCAACCGCAGAAAGAGATTCAACAATCCGATATGTATCAGATAATTTGTCAGATGTGCCCCCCCGAAGCCAAAAGCTTTCTTCCAGGAAGGAGGCTGCCCGAAAGTAAAATAAGCCGTAAGATAAAAGTTGGCAACAAAACTCAGCACATATCCCAAGGTATAGGCTACATTGACCTGAATGAATTTTTGCAAGACAAAATAAATGCCATAGTGCAGCCCTGTAGCAAAAAGGCCTACCATTACAAATCGCAGGAACTCGGGTATCTGTTTCAGTTTATTCATTTTCATTGATTTAAAATGCAAAGTTAGGTATTACTAAAGAATTATTCGTACTTTTGCGACAGTAAATATAAAAGACCGAAAAATATATGTCAGACAAGAAAAAAGCATTTTGGTTCATAGCCTTACTAAGCACACTTGTAATAATCCCCTTTTTGGGAGAAACTATTTTTTACTCTAAAGGGGAACCGCGCGAAGCAATTGTGGCATACTCGATGTTGGAAAGCGGCAACTGGATATTGCCTTTGAACTACGGAACAGACATCGCCTATAAACCTCCTTTCCTGTATTGGTCTATTGCAGCTATTTCCGCCATTTTCGGAGGGGTGAGCGAATTCTCGTCCCGTCTGCCGTCCGCTATCGCTTTTCTAGCTATGCAGTTCGTGTTTTTCGGATTCGTAGCCCGCTATAAGGATACAAAGACAGCAGTCATTACCTCCCTTTTACTGCTCACTTCATTCGAAGTGCACCGGGCGGCGGTGGCTTGCAGGCTGGATATGCTACAGGTTTCCTTCATCGTCATCTCACTTTGCTTACTATTTCGCTGGGACGAAAAAGGCTGCAAGGGAATACCTTGGACGGCTGTCGTGCTGATGGCATGCGGCACGCTGACCAAAGGACCTGTGGGTTCTATATTCCCCTGTATGTGTATCGGTATTTACCAGCTGATACGGGGACGCTCATTCGGCAAGACTTTCCTTTCCTTATTCGGAATCGGGCTGCTTTCCCTTATTCCATTGGGAATCTGGTTTTATGCGGCCTGGCTACAGGGAGGACAGCCGTTTATGGACCTGATGCTGGAGGAAAACACCGGACGCTTTGTCGGCAAAATGTCATACCCGTCGCATCACAACCCTTTATGGTATAACTTCCTGACCATTATATGGGGGTGGACACCTTGGACATTGGTCTTGCTTATCTCACTCTTCGGACTGAAATGGAATGAAATGCACCTGCTGCCCGCAGGAAACTCTTTCACCGGACGCATCAGGAAGGTTTGGGATAACATCCGCTCACAATCCCCCATACAGCTGTTTATCTGGATAGTGATTATCGCTATTTTTGTCTTCTATTGTATTCCTAAAAGCAAACGCAGCGTCTATTTGTTGCCTATCTATCCATTTATGGCTGTACTGATTGCCCAGTATCTGGAGGCGTTAATGCAAAAAGGGGCGAAAGTGTTCAAAATATCGGCTTATATCTTTGCCTCGCTCTGTTTGTTACTCACCGCGGTGTTTTTTGCTGTACGCTGTCAGATGATACCGGACAGCATATGGGGCAACGGACGTCATGCTGCCGAAAACATAGCGTTTATGCAAGCTTTGGAAAGCACGTCCTTTTCTATTTCCAAATGGCTGATTATAGTATTGCCGGTAGTGGCTGCCATCTGTACATTAAGGCTGGTTATCAAAAAAAGTAGTACGGGGTCACTCCTCTATGGAATCATCGGTTGTGTTCTTTGCCTGTTTGTCGCTTTAGACGGGGTATATCAGCCAACAATACTAGCTGTAAAATCCGATAAGCATCTGGCAGAGGATATCAGAAAACAGGTACCTGAAGGAGTCGTTTATTCATATACAGACAGAATGATACGGTTTTATTGTACAAATTATTATATGAATAACCAAATGCGGAATTTCACACTGGAAAATCCGCAAGAAGGGTATGTCATACTTTCTGCAAATGCACAAGAGGAGTTTTTAAAGAATTACAATGCAAAGTATCAGCTGGAAGAGGTCTTCCATACAGATTACAGAAGTTGCGACTTACGCAATACGGTAATCATGTACAAGTTCAACGAGAAACGGAAATAGTTATATCCGGCAGATTCTGCACCGATTTGGACGCGACTATATGAATTCCATACTGATTCATATAGTCCGCGTCCAAGTTTTACTATCTGTTCCCTAAATCATCATAAACGGTTTGCAATATCGCCTTACCCTTATCCAGACGGGATTCGTCAGCTTCAGGCTCATCAAAAAGAATACTGCCGGAATTATTATCAAACACCGTCACCCCTGTACTGTCCCTGAATGAGAACCCATTATTGAAACTATAAAAGGCAAAAGGATACTTATAATCACTTCCCAATACATTACGGCTAAACGTAAATGCAGTATGTTCCAGCCCAAGCTGCCCCAACAAAGTGGCTGCCAAATCGGTCTGATTCATAATCTTGTCCACCTGCATAGGCTGTTTTACCGCTCCACCTAACCATAACAAGGGAATATGATAAAAACGAGGCATCGCATTAGACCCCTCACGCGGGTAATAGAAACCATGATCGGGAAGGCAGATAACTAAAAGATCTTTCCATGCGGGAGTCTGCTTCAACCGGTCAATAAACTTACCCAGACATTCATCTGTATAAGCAAAGGCATTGGGAATTTTATCTTCCAGCCGGTGATAAGGAACTTCGAAAGGTTCATGACTGCTAAGTGTCAGAAACGCAGTATGCCAAGGCCCTTCTTCCTTCCGGTTTCTTAACTGATTATATAAATATTCAAAAGTAATATCATCATTCACTCCCCAGGCATTACTGGTCTGTTCGGCCAATGAGAAATCTGTATTGGCTGTAAGACGCTGATAACCGGTACTCAGCAGATAACTCTTCATATTGGTAAAGTTGATATCACCTCCATACAGGAAATCTGTTTTATAACCCGCCTTGGACAATCCTTCAGCTATAGCAGGCAACGTACGGCTCTTGGCAGGAATTTTCATTACCGATGCCGTAGGCAATCCAAGGTAACCGCTGAAAGTACAGACTGTTCCACGGTCGGTACGGAAACTATTGGCATAACAGTTTGTAAAAAAGATCCCTTCCTTTGACAGACGGTTAAAGTGGGGTGTCACATCAGGAAGACCGCCTAAAGGTTCTACAAAAGCACCTCCAAAACCTTCCATCAAAATAATAAGAATATTGGGACGCTTGGTATTCAGGACTTGAATAATACTATCCCCATCTGTTGTAGGATAAAGTCCGTCAAACAATGCAGCCCGCTTCTCTTCATCAAAGAAATTGAACTCTGATGCAAAATCCTGGGATTTACCCATAGAAGACAACAAACTGAAATCGGGATTGACCGCCGAATGATTCAAGAAAGGTTCGTTGCTGAAATATACTTGCCCTATATTAGAAGTGGATTCCGTTACACCACCACGTATAATGATGAAAAGCACACCTCCTAATAACAGCATTCCCGCAGTTCCCGCTATCCGTTTCCGGGTGGCGTTCAAAACGGAAGGCGTGATTTTCAGCAAGACCCAACTATTCAAGGCTATGAGTAACAAGATGGCAAGAACCCTCAGCAAGATAAATCCGACGGAAACACTCGCCAAAGCTTCCTTCGGTGAATCGATATAAAGAAAAACAGATGCGTCCAGTTTAAATCCCCAGAATGTGTATAATGCCATATCTACCACAAAAATGATAGAAATAAGCGCGGCAGCCAAAATATAATACCCGTAAAGTATTTTTTTCAAAGGGAATTTCCTAAACCAAATACTTATCAGTACCAACAAGAATGGAAATGCAGTAAGATATCCCGCCGTAGCAGCATCAAGACTGGCTCCATGAATCATTACCTGCATATAATCGGCAAACCCGAATCCTTTTTCAATGGAACCATTATAGAGCATGAATAATGGTTTCTGTAGAATAAATATCAGTAAGACCGTAAAAAAGTACAAGCTGATATAAGCAATCCTCTTTTTCATATCTTCAGTTCTTTATTATTTCCGTCCGAAATCAGCCGGGACCTCTCCCCATCGGTCGGTTTCCCACTTCAATAAAGGTGTGGTATATTTATTTTCTTTCAGCCAAATTTCGGCCCGTTCTATCATTTGAAAAAGTTTCTCCGTCTGAGGAGTCCGCTCTAGTTTAGTTTTACATTTCTTCTGTTTCACCCAGCTCAACGCATTACGGCTGTCCGAGTAAACAGGCATACTGATATTCTTCTGCTTCATCAATGCCAAGGCATGGACAATGGCAAGAAACTCTCCAATATTATTCGTTCCATAAACAGGACCGAAATGAAAAACCTCCTGTCCCGTAAGCAAATAAACGCCCCGATATTCCATCGGTCCGGGATTTCCACTGCAAGCGGCATCCACAGCCAGGCAGTTCATATCAAAGTTCTCGGGAAGTTGTTTAGGAGTATTTTCTTTTTTAACAGCATTCTTGCCTATATAATGAAAAGCGGAAGAAGCCAAGGCGTGTTCCGCCTCCTCTTTGGTTTCGAATGACTTGTATTGTGCGCCATCATAACCTTTTATCTGTAGCTGGCAGTCAGTCCAGGAGTCATAAACTCCCGGATTGACACCTTTCCATACTACATAATATTTCTGTTTCTTTGCCATTTACATACGTTCAGGCACTTCAATACCCAGCAAGCCCATTGCTGTCTTCACAATCTTGCCCACATTGGCACTCAATGCCAGACGGAAGACTTTCAACGCTTCGTTTTCTTCACGCAGAATACTGAAATCATGATAGAACTGGTTGTATTCTTTCACCAAATCGTATGCATAGTTTGCTATAATGGAAGGATTATAGTCTGAGCCTGCCTGCTTGACAACCGATTTAAAATCAGCCAGCATCTGAATCAAACCTTCTTCTTTTGCGCTCAGTTCCAAACCTGCTGGAATGATTTCGGGAATAACGATACCTGCTTCAGCCGCTTTGCGTAATACAGACTGGATACGGGCATACGTATACTGAATGAAAGGTCCTGTATTGCCATTGAAATCTATCGATTCTTTCGGGTTGAAAGTCATATTCTTACGTGCGTCCACCTTCAGGATAAAATATTTCAAAGCACCCAAACCAACAATACGGGCAATATTGTCGGCTTCTTCTTGGGTCAGACCGTCCAATTTACCTAATTCAGCAGAAGTTTCCTTAGCAGTTTCAATCATTGCTTCCATCAAATCATCCGCATCCACTACTGTACCTTCACGACTTTTCATTTTGCCCTCGGGCAGCTCTACCATACCGTATGAGAAATGAACCAATCCTTTGCCCCATTCAAAACCCAATTTGTCGAGCAAGATAGAAAGTACCTGGAAATGATAGTTTTGTTCATTACCCACTACATAAATCATCTTGTTGATGGGGTAATCCTGAAAACGTAATTTGGCAGTACCGATATCCTGGGTCATATAAACAGAAGTACCGTCACCGCGAAGAAGCAACTTATGGTCCAGTCCTTCGGCAGTCAAATCAGCCCATACAGAGTTATCCTCTTTCCGGTAGAAGAAACCTTTTTCCAGTCCTTCCATCACTTTCTCCTTACCTTCCAGATAGGTATTCGATTCATAATAAATTTTATCGAAACTAACTCCCATCATCTTATACGTTTCATCGAATCCAGCATATACCCAGTCATTCATCTTCTTCCACAAGGCACGGATCTCAGGGTCATTCGCCTCCCACTTACGGAGCATCTCGCGAGCTTCCAGCATCAGAGGAGAGTTTGCCTCTGCCTTAGCCTTAGCTTCTTCTTCATTCAAGCCTTCAGCCTGGTACTGAGCTGTCAGTTCCTTTACCTCAGCCTTGTAATGCTTGTCAAAAGCTACATAATAGTCACCAATCAAATGGTCCCCCTTCTTGCCCGATGATTCAGGTGTTTCACCGTTACCATATTTCAACCAGGCCAGCATGGACTTACAGATATGGATACCACGGTCATTCACAATATTGGTCTTGACCACCTTATTGCCATTTGCCGCCATGACATTTGCCAAGGCATTTCCCAACAGGTTGTTACGGACGTGACCCAGATGAAGCGGCTTGTTTGTATTGGGAGAAGAATACTCAATCATCACCAACGGAGAGTTTTCCGTAGCCTTTTCAATACCGTATTCGGGAGCAGCCTGAATAGAATTCAAAAGTTCAATCCAACAATCCGAAGCAATTGTCAAATTAAGAAAGCCCTTCACTGCATTGTAGCTGAAACCAATTCGGGAGCATGCTCTTTCAGGTATCCGCCTATTTCCTGTGCGGTCTGTTCAGGCCCCTTCTTAGACATTTTCAGAAAAGGGAAAACAACCAAAGTAAGATGTCCTTCAAACTCTTTCTTAGTCTTTTGCAGTTGTACCATTTTTCCGGGTACATCCTGTCCGTACAACGTTTTGATAGCGCTGATAATGGACGTGGTGAGTTTTTCTTCTATATTCATAATATGTACGTACACTTATTTGTTATTGAATTGCAAAGATAGACATTTTAGGCGAAATCCTTCCTATCTTATTTTAATTTACTATATCTCCTCTCCGCAAACTATATCCTTTTAACTAAAAAAATAAGTATCAAAAAGTCAAAAGTCACTATTTTATCGGATAAGAATAAGAGGACAATTTTCACTAATCAAGAGAATTCCACTTTATAAAAAGCTAAATTATCTGCATAAACGTACAATGGCTAATTAAATATGTCCAACAACACATTCCCAGTTCATTAGAAATATAAAAATACATTGACTACAAGAATTAATTCAACACGAAATTACATAAACACTTGATTGATAAAACAATATTATATATTAAATCCACATTAAAACAAGACAAACACTATTTTGATAAAGTTAAGAAAAACCGTATGTTTTTATCCTAAAGAAAGGACTTCATAAAAAATATATTAAAATATATTATCCTATTTAAATCAAAATACATATATTTGCGGCCGTTATTAAATAATGCAATTATAAGAATGCAAGCAAAAAGAAATCCTAATGCGGTTGAATAGTAATAAAACCACTATGGAAAACGACACAATGATACAAGAAATTGCATTTACAATTTTAAAAAGAGAGTTCAATACATAATGCCTGAAATATGGCAATTTATAAACCCCTAATTAAAGCCAAGTTTATATGAGCAGATTTTCTTCATTATTATGTAGCTTGCTATTCTGCATGATTACATATGCACAGGAAATTACAGTAACTGGTAAAGTCACCGCAGGAGGCGAAGAAATGCCTGGTGTCACAGTAGCTGTAAAAGGACAAACTCGCGGTACCATCACTTCTATCGATGGCAGCTACCAGATTCAGGTTAACGGCAATGAAAGCCTGATCTTCTCTTTTGTAGGTTACGAAACAGTAACTATACCGGTAAACAAACGCAAAGTTATTAACGTAGAATTGAAGGAAACAACCCAATGGTAGATGAAGTAGTTATAACCGTTCCTTACGGTACTGCCAAAAAATCCACATTTACAGGGTCTGCAAGCTATATTGCCGCCGGCACTATTGAAAAAGCACAGGTCAGTAGTGTGTCAAAAGCATTGCAAGGAACTGTAGCTGGTTTACAGTCTTTTTCCTCCAGCGGTCAACCCGGATCAGACGCAACTATCCTGATTCGTGGAGTTGGTTCTGTAAACGCTTCAACAATCCCCTCTATGTGGTTGATGGTGTTCCTTACGATGGTGCTCTTTCCTCCATAGCATCTTCAGATATTGCGTCAATCACTGTATTGAAAGATGCAGCTTCCGCTGCATTATATGGCTCACGTGCAGCAAACGGCGTAATTATGATCACCACCAAACAAGGAAATAAAGATAGCGCACCCACCGTTGAATTATCTGCCAAATATGGTTTTTCAAGCCGTGCACGGGCAGACTACGACCAGTTGAATACAAACCAATATTATGAATTATATTGGGAAGCCATGCGTAACTATCGTATGGACAACGGTTACTCTGCCGAAGAAGCTGCAGCATGGGCATCAAGCAATGTTACAGGTAATCTAGGCATCAACCCTTATGGCAGTGCTTACCCTGAACCAATCGGCCATGACGGAAAACTGGTAGCAGGCGCCAAACCATTATGGGACGACAGCTGGGACGACGCCTTTCACAAGATGCGCACTATACAGATTTAAATGTACGCGTAAGTGTGGTAGCAAAACCTCCAAGTACTTTGTTTCAGCAGGTTACATGGATGACCAAGGTGCTTATATCTGCTCTGGTTTCAAACGCTATACTCTCCGCGCCAACGTGACTTCAGATATCCGCAAATGGTTACAGATCGGATTGAATGTATCAGGAACTCATTCTGTTCAAGACTATCCCAAGCAAGATGACTCAACAATCTCCAATGTGGTCATGTTTGCCCGTTCATTACCATCATTCTATCCAGTGTATCAACGTGACTTGACAACTGGAGCATATTTATTGGACGAAAATGGTAACCGTATGTTCGATTATGGTGAGTATCGCCCTAACTCGTATGCAAAATATAATCTGCTGGCTTCCATGCCACACGATAAAAGCGAGATAAAACGCGATGCTGCTTCTTTACGTGGCTTTATCCAAATAACTCCTATCGAAGGACTTTCTTACAAAATGTCTTTGAATATTGACTATAACAACAAAACAAATCATGACTACACCAATCCTACTTACGGTACAGGTTCTATCAGTGGTGGCAGCGTAAGCAAATACAACTACCGCACTACAGGCATGACTTTTAATAATGTCATTAATTATCAACACACGTTCAATGATGTACATGATATCCGTGTGATGGCCGGTCAGGAGTACTATGAATATAACACTTCCAATTTCGGCGGAAGCCGCAGCAAAGTCATCATGGATGGATTTTATGAGCCCGACGCAGCTTCCTCTTTAGGTGATTTTGGCGGAAACAGCGACCAATACAAGCTGTTAAGCTTCTTTGGAAGTGCTGAATACTCGTACAATCAAAAATACTTCTTATCGGCTTCTGTCCGTTCTGACGGTTCTTCCCGTTTCCATCCGGATCATCGTTGGGGTACTTTCTGGTCAGTCGGCGCATCTTGGAAAATCATGCAGGAAGAGTTTATGAAGGACACATCAGACTGGCTATCCAATTTGTCATTGCGTGCCAGCTACGGAGCACAAGGTAATGACCAGGTAGGTTATTATGCGTATCAGGCGCTCTATTCCATACGCAATAACCTCGGTGAATCCGGTTTGCACGCTTATCGTCTGGCAACTCCTAATTTATCATGGGAAACCAATCTAAATACTAATATCGGCTTGGATTTTGGTTTCTGGAACAATCGTCTAAATGGTACAATAGAATATTTTGAACGTCGTTCCAAAGATTTATTATTCTCTAAAGACTTAGTTCCATCTTCAGGTTTCTCAAGTATGGACGAAAATATTGGTGCCATCAAAAATTATGGATGGGAATTCCAAATCTCAGGATATCCTATCATGACTAAAGATTGGAAATGGAAACTTTCTTTTAATGCTACTACCTATAAAAACAAAATAACCTCATTACCTGCCGAAGAAATGTGGAGTGGCAACAAGAAATGGGTAAAAGGAGGATCGTTATATGACTTCTATTTAGTAGAATGGGCTGGTGTCAATCCTGAAAATGGTAATCCTATGTGGTATCGTTACAATACCAACGGAGAAAAAGTAACCACAGAAGACTATTCATCAACCACACCGGACGACAAAGTAAAATGTGGCAATTCACTACCCGACTGGACCGGCGGTCTTCAATCAGATCTCTCATTCAAGGATTTTACATTATCATTCTTATTCTCTTATTCCATTGGTGGTAAAATCTATAATGGAGATAAAGTTTCATTGATGAGCCAAGGACCTACAGGCACCGGTTGGAGCGTAGATATGTTAGATCGTTGGACTCCTGAAAATCCCTATACCGATGTACCGCGTCTGACTACTTCTCCCAAAAGTTCATGGACAAACTCTTCAAACCGGTTCTTAGTTGACCGTTCATACTTACGTTTGAAGAATATTACATTCTCTTACAATCTGCCGAAATCATTGCTGAACACATTGACGCTGAAAGATGCAAGCATATTTTTTTCAAGCAGAAAATATGCTGACATTAGCCAAACAACAAGGTCTAGACCCAGAGCAAACTTCGGAGGCTCTACTTACTATCGTTATCCGGCAATGAAAACTATTTCATTCGGTATCAATGTGAAACTTTAATACAGAAAGAAGAATATGAAAACTTATTTTAAAATATATATTTTCATTCGCACTGGGAAGTACAATGCTCACTTCCTGCGATTTGGATACAATTCCTACGACTTATGTAGATGCCGGTTCTGTTTTCGGTAAAACAGGAGATGCCGAAAAAGTACTTAATGGTGGCTGGAACTACCTGATGGAAACTTTCAATTCTTACGCCAACCCTGGCTATGGAGCAATGTTACGTGCAAATGATGCAATGGGTTCTGACGTAGTACTAAACACCAAATATGGTTTTAGAGCACACAATGAATTTACCGCTATTTATGGAAAAGGGGGCACAAATACCCTAAGCTGGCTTTTAGCATACCGTGTTATTAATGACTGCAATGGTGTATTAGATAATATTGATGCTGCCGAAGGCACACAAATTGACAGAAATCGAATCAAGGGACAAGCGTTAGCCTTACGTGGTTTTCTATATTTACATCTAGCTTCTTGTTATTCTTTTGCCATTGATAAAGATCCAGATGCTGTATGTGCACCTATCTATACACAATCAACAGATGAAACAATTGCAGCTGAAGGAAAACCTGCATCAAGTGTCAGTGAAGTATATGCGCAATCTATCAATGATTTAGAAGAAGCATTAGAACTTATTCCCGAAACTTATGTACGTGACGCCAAACACAAAATTGATAATGAAGTTGTCCTAGGTATTCTCTCACGTGCCTGTCTTTATGCTCGTCAATGGGAAAAAGCTAAAACTTACTCAGACAAATTGTTAGCTAAAAACAATTATCTAATGACTGAAAGTGAATATAAAGCTGGATTCAATTCTGTAGACAATAAAGAATGGATTTGGGGGCATGCTCAAACCAACGATCAAAGTAATGCCAGTTATCAGTTTCATTATTTAGATACTACAACTAAAGGATCATACTATTATAGCTTCAATGTAGACCCTTACTTCCGTGATTTGTTCGAAGATGGTGATTATCGTAAAGATATGCTGTTCTGGGCTACAGATCCAGGAGCTGACGTTGAATCAGCAGCCTATGTATGGATGCGTAACTCTAAATTCAGATTCCGCGATATCGAAAACCAACTTGGTGATATCGTATTGATGCGCGTTGCTGAAATTTATTTGATAAATGCAGAGGCAAAAGCACATCTGAATGACCCAGATGCAATTAACAAATTAAATGATTTAAAAACAGCCAGAGGAGCAAAAACTATTAATACAAATCTTTCACAACAGGATCTATTGGAAACAATTTGGTTAGAACGCCGCAAAGAATTATGGGGTGAAGGATTCAGTTTGATAGACATTATCCGTAACCAACAGGCTGTAGTCCGCAAAGCATATCCCGAAGGTCCCATTGACTATATTTACACTGATGAAAACGGACAAACTCACACACTTAAGAAAAAAACTCAAGGACATCGCTTCTTCAATTTTCCCGATAAAAGTGCGTTCTGTCCAAATAGTAAATATTATTTATACAGAATTACAGATGCAGAAGAACTAGCGAATAAGAACCTTTACAAAGATCATCCTAAGCTCTCAATTTATACAGAATAACAGCAAACTCTAACAAAGTGAAAAACCGTAGCAAATGAATTGTTACGGTTTTTTTATTTTTTCCCGGACAGATTAAGGAAAGACATACCTAAACAATCCTATAGAAGAAATTCCTAATCACGTTTTTAATATGACCGGGAGTTTCCTGTTTTATTTCTTTTTCAAATCCTCAGGAGAAACCAATTTATAAAGCTTGTCACTAGGACGTACCTTATCGGGGACTTTAAAGGATACATGTTGACCTTTTCTTACCACATCCACCGGTTTCAAATCCACACGCGCCTCATCCAACGTCAGAAATACCGCTCCTGTAGTAGGTCCTGTAATCAGAAGTTTATCCCCTACTTTCATCTCAGCAGCTTCCACCAGAAACTCTGCAACACCAATATTAGAAAAGTACTTGATTCCCTTACCCACATACACTTTACGCTCAGTAGCCTCCGAACCATAGTTCTTACTCCATTCACCCAAACGCTGTCCTAAATAATACCCATTCCAAAATCCCCGATTGAATACAGTCTTCAGCCGCTCATCCCAAGCCTGCTTCTTCTCCTCGGTAAAAGTACCCTCCAGATAAGAACAAATAGCTTCTTTGTAACATTCCACCACAGTGCGTACATACTCAGGTCCACGGGCACGCCCTTCGATCTTGAAGACACGCACACCAGCCTCTATCATTTCATCCATAAAATGAATAGTTTTCAAATCTTTAGGAGACATGATGTATTTATTGTCCACCTCCAGCTCAATATCACTCTCTTTATCCTTCACATCGTATGCACGGCGACATATCTGCATACAAGCCCCCCGGTTAGCAGAAGCATTCATCTCATGCAAACTGAGATAACACTTGCCCGACACTGCCATACAGAGCGCCCCGTGACAGAACATCTCAATGCGGACCAATTCTCCATTCGGACCTTTAATTTGTTCCTTCTGGATAGTATCATAAATCACTCGCACCTGCTTTAAATTCAATTCACGTGCCAATACCACTACATCAGCAAAGCGAGCATAAAATTTCAATGCTCCGGCATTACTGATATTTAATTGGGTGGAAAGGTGTACTTCCTGCCCCACCTCGCAACAATAAGCCATTACCGCCACATCCGCAGCAATCACGGCACTGATGCCTGCCTCCTTAGCCGCATCGACAATGGTACGCATCAAAGCAATATCTTCATCATAAATAATGGTATTGATTGTAAGGTAGCTCTTGATACCATGTTTATCACAGATCTGTGCTATCTCACGTAAATCATTGACAGTAAATGTACTGGCAGAACGTGCACGCATATTCAGACTCTCAATTCCGAAGTAAATAGAATCTGCACCTGCCTGTATAGCTGCCGCTAGCGACTCACGTGAACCTACAGGAGCCATTATTTCAAAGTCTTTTATAGAAGCTTTCATTATTCTTTTGATTAATATGTGTGCAAAGGTAGGCTTTTTTCCGTATTTTTGCAGCCTGATTTCACCACAGATTACACAGATTCACACAGATTATAAATTAATACTCAAATGAATCTGATTTTTCTGTAACCCAAAGATAAACATACAACAATGAAGATTAGAAATATAGACCTGGACAAATACCCAATTTTCCTAGCCCCGATGGAAGATGTAACGGACCCCGCTTTTCGCCTGATGTGCAAGAAGTTCGGTGCTGATATGGTATATACCGAATTTGTATCAGCAGATGCACTGATACGCTCGGTAGGTAAAACTATGCAGAAGCTGAATATCAACGATGAGGAACGCCCTGTAGCCGTCCAGATTTATGGCAGAGACACGGAAACAATGGTAGAAGCGGCGAAAATAGTGGAAGAGGCGCATCCGGACATCCTGGATATTAATTTTGGCTGTCCTGTAAAACGCGTTGCCGGTAAAGGAGCCGGTGCAGGTATGCTGCAAAATATCCCGCTGATGTTGGAGATTACCCGTGCTGTTGTGGATGCTGTAAAAATTCCCGTTACTGTAAAAACACGTCTAGGTTGGGACAATGAGCATAAAATTATAGTAGATTTGGCAGAACAATTACAAGATTGCGGCATTGAAGCACTGACCATTCATGGACGTACCCGTGCACAAATGTACACTGGTGAAGCGGATTGGAGTTTAATAGGTAAAGTAAAAAAGAATCCCCGTATGCATATACCTATCATTGGAAACGGAGATATAACTACGCCACAACGTGCCAAAGAGTGTTTTGACCTGTATGGAGTGGACGCTATTATGATTGGCCGAGCCAGTTTTGGACGCCCGTGGATATTCAAGGAAATAAAACATTATATAGAAACCGGTAAGGAACTCCCTGCCCTTTCTTTTGAGTGGCGGCTGAATGTACTCCGCCAGGAAGTGTTGGACAGTGTGAATCTGCTTGACGAGCGCCGTGGGATTCTTCATGTACGCCGCCATCTGGCTGCTTCTCCTTTATTTAAAGGCATTCCCAACTTTAAAGAGACACGTATCGCCATGCTCCGTGCCGAAACAGTGAAAGAGCTTTTCAGTATTTTGGATTATATCAGGGGAAATTACGGAATGAATTGTTAATGCTACAATATATTAATGTGCAATTGGCTGTGCTGTATTCCGCATGGCAATTGGCACATTAACATATTGGCACATTGTAGCATTAACACATTATTTATTCTATTTTACGCAAACCTCTTTTAGGAGAGAAATCAATGTTTTTAGGATTGCCCTTATAAGCCACCTCACCACTACTGGATGCTTTCGCAGTCAGCGAACCGGTCACATAACATTCCACATCACCAGAGGAACTGGCACTAGCAGTTACATTTACCGCCTTCATACCTTTTGCCTTTACATCCCCACTACTACTGGCTCTATAAGAAGCGTTCTCACAAATACCTGCCAAAATTACATCTCCGGAAGAGCTGGCATCAGCAGATACATTAGCAGCGTTCAGATTCTTGACAGATACATCACCAGAACTACTGGCATCAGCAGAGAAATTTGTACAAGATACCTTTTCCAGAATCACATCACCCGAACTATTAGCGGTAGCCGCAAAATCATCACAAGAAATAATGCTTCCTGTTACATCACCGCTACTGCTAGCCTTAACAGTAACTTTCCCACTCGTTTTCAGTCCATTTTTTATAATAATGTCACCAGAGCTGGAAGCTTTCAAGCTGTTCACAGCCGGAGCAGAAACTCTTACTTCCTTTTTATGTTTTCCGTTTATTGAAAAATTGTTTCTTGGCGATTTAAAACCAACCTTAAGTACTCCACCCTCTACACGGACATCAATATAGTCCACCAAATTGTCCGGAGCATATATTTCCACATCCTGTCCACCGGAACTTTGAGTATAGATTACATCCACCGAAGACTGGTAGAGATAGCATTAAAACTACCCACATTCACTTTTTTGGTAACATAGTTCTTGCTAGGAGTTATTCTCTCTGCACATGCTGTTACCGACACTAACATAAGAGTTACCGTCATTAAAGTTGATACTAATTTTCTCATATTACTTTTGTTTTATTTATTAGACGTTATTTCTATGCCAAACGTTGCAACGTTTGACCATTATTTTTAAAGCAAGATTCATGCCAGCAACATTTATCACTGATAATCAACAAGGTATAAACAAAGCAGGGTGTCCGAAAATGGACACCCTGTACGCTTTTATATGCTTTTTAAAACTATTTCAGTACAAGTTGGAAGACTACAGAAGCAAACCAACGCTTATACATATAAGTAGCCGTAATATAAATACATACCGCCGAAATCCATCCGGCAATAACATCAATCAAATAATGCGCCTGAATATAGACCGTAGCACAACATAGAAGTACATAGAACGGTGCCAAGAAATAACATAGTTTCTTATTAACACGATAGGCCATAATCATCACAATGGTAGATATACCGACATGTGAGCTAGGAAAAGCAGCAGTAGGCCGTTCCCCCACTTCCTGTGAGGCTTCCACCAAATTAAAGAAGAAACCATGATCAAAACCGGGACCAGGCAGCAGAATATCATTATTATTAAAATAATCACCGATAGCAGGGAAATGCTGCGCCATCACATTATCCATTCCGATAGCAGGGAAATAAAATTGCGGACCGGCAACCGGAACCAATATATAAATAAGATAATAGATAAAAAACGAAGTGACCAACACAAAAGAAACCTTTTCAAACCACTCAAAACGAAACAAGAAATAATAAATAGTCACAATCCCAATCATTGGATAATAAGCAAAATACCCCATATTAAATGGTTCACTGAACCACATGGAAGGAAAATGTTCACTAAATTCTACCGAAGGCTGGCAACGGAACAAAAACTGCTCCGCCGAAGCGAAGAAATTATCCAGATTGGGAAAAAGACGATTAAATTCAAAGGTATCGGGATACCAATACGCTAAAAATGCCATCTGCACAGCCATTCGTATAAATGCCGTAAGTTTACACGGATACTTACGATACAAATATATTAATGCAAACGTAATGGCCACAATGCCTGCACGCTCCGAAAGCATAATTACAGGGTGATCCATACGAGGAAATAATATTAAAACCATTATGGTCGTGAGGGCATTATATATCAGACTAATGCTCTCGACGGCAAACAATCCTTTCACACTGTCTACCCGTTTGAATAAATTTAAAGCCATCCTTCTTTCTTATACCATGCAATGATTTCCTTTACTCCCTTGTCTAAGTACTCAGGACGATATCCCAGTTCTTCCACCAAGGGTGAAATATCGCATTGCCAATTACGTTGTTTCATTATTTTATATTTGTCAGCATTCAGCGTACTTACCTTTCCCAGGCAACGCGCTGAAAATTCAGCGAGCAAAGATACAACTTTTAAAATAAATAATGGGCATTTAATGTGTATAACCCACGGATTACCAAGTTCTTTTTGTATCAAATCAGAAAAAGTACGGCTGAAATAGACATTTCCGTCACTAACAAAATAGGCGCGCTGCCGCACTCCATGTTCTATTGCCAAAAAAACAGCTTGTACCAAATCTCTCACATAAATAAAGGTAAGATCCTGCCTTTTAAAACCAGGAGCAAAGTCTATATGCTGCTTGATAGACTTCACCATCAGAAAATAATCGCGTTCGCGAGGTCCATAAACTCCAGTAGGACGGAAAATCACTGTCGGAAAATCATTCAATGATTGCAGGTAATGTTCCGACTTTAGCTTACTGACCCCATATGCCGTATTGGGCATTGCCGTATCACGTTCACTAATAGGTGCATAATTATCTTCATGAATAGGACCGAAAATACTAAGTGAACTGATATAAACAAATTGCCGGGGAACCATATCCAAGGTCCTCAAAGCTTCTACAAAATTACGGGTATAAACATAATTACCTTTGTCGAATTCGTCTTTATGACGGCATTTAGTAACACCGGCACAATGAATGATATAATCCCATCCCTGATGCAATTGTTTATGAACAGCCAATTGCTCCGTCAACCTTCCGGGATGAGCAAAATCCAATTCGGCAAATTGAATGCGAGGATCTTTCAAATAGGCACGACTACTGCTTTTACGTACACCAGCCATACCTGCATATCTCTCTCCAATCCTCCTTCCACCAGGAAACTGCCAATAAATCCGCTTGCTCCGGTTACCAATACTTTCTTTAATCGGCAAGTATTCTTCTGTGCAAATTCTTCGTTATTCATTCTTCGTATTTTATTTCACCGGTTCCACATGAATACCCACATGAGTATCCTCTCCAAATTTTTCTTTTAATCTATGTTCAATACCTGTTGCTGTTTCGTGCGCTTTATGCAGAGAAATGTTCCCATCCATGCGTATATGAATCTCTATAGCATAATTGTTCCCAATGCGTCGCGTGCGTAAATGATGCGGCTCGCTCACTCCATCAAAAGATAACACAATCCCCTCTATCTCACGTTCCACGCTATCCGGCAAAGACTTTTCCAGCAATTCATCCAAGCAAGGAATCAGCAACTTAATGGAAACCCGCATAATAAAGAAACTGACTGTCACAGCGGCAATAGGATCAAGTACCGCCCAATGAGGACCAAGTAAAATCGCTCCGCCAATACCGACAGTCGTACCAATGGATGATAATGCATCACTCCTATGATGCCATGCATTCGCCACAACAGCCTGTGAATCGCATCTTTTCCCCACTCTGACTGTATATTGATAAAGTATTTCCTTCAACAAAATAGAAATAATGGCAGCAACCAATGCCAACATTCCCGGTTGACGAAGCTCCCCACCTCGTAGAAAAACCAATATTTCTGTTGCTCCATTCCACAATATTCCAAATCCTATCCCCAATAATGCCATACCAATGAAAGCAGTAGCCAATGTTTCATATTTCCCATGACCATAATCATGGCTCTTGTCCACTGGTTTATTGGATATACGTACAAAAAGAATCACTACTACGTCCGTAACGAAGTCAGATAGAGAATGAACTGCATCTGCCAACATAGCGGCACTATGCCCTGCGATTCCGGCAAGAAATTTAAAAATAACCAGCAAGAAATTAACAAAACTCCCCACTAGTGTAACTTTATAAATTTCTTTTTCCCTGATTTTCTTATCAAGTTCAGTCATAACAGTTGTTTTAGAACGGACAAAGATAGCACGTTTCATTTAGATTCAACCAAATTTTATGTATCTATTGAACCGCTATTCCAATTATTTTGTTTACTTTGTAGCACATAATACATTAATATATATCCCCTTATGGCTAAAAAGTAAAGAAAAAAAGCAGGGA
>ENA-OQER01000155-OQER01000155.1-human-gut-metagenome-genome-assembly--contig:-NODE-155-length-37606-cov-3.099229_pt1 | contig 37606 bp, 47 predicted proteins | sample MGYA00242797_ERZ504639 | MGnify/ENA primary metagenome ERZ504639 (study PRJEB26092, sample SAMD00036306) | human gut metagenome | host: Homo sapiens | study: EMG produced TPA metagenomics assembly of... | reverse complement strand
GGCGATCAGTTTGACCGGGTAAACGGGCATCTTAAACGTCGTGGCCGCGCTCTTGGCATTGTCCAGCTTGAGCTGCAGATTTTCCGGAATGCCACCGGGGAATTTCTCGTAGAAGCTATCGGGGTACTTGATCTCCCATTCCACGAACTCCATGCCGGGGTATTTCTCGGCATCATACGGGGTAGCTGTGATCTCCACCGTGGTGCCGATCTCTGCGGGGATATTGCTGCCCTCGCCCAGAGTGGACTTTGCCGTGCCGCCCTCAACGGTGACGGTACTCTTCAGCACGGAAGCGGGGATGCTGTAAACGGCGGTCAGCTTCACGCCGTCCTGCGGCATGGTAAAGACGATCTTTTCCGTGCCCTTTTCCGTTTCGGAGCCCAGACTACCCTCAATTATGCCAATATTCTTGCTGGAATCTTTTTCCACCTTCCAGTGATGGAACGACTCATTCTCCTTGGCAGGCTCATTGGCTTCGATCGTGACGGTCTGGCCCGGCTGTACGAACACCGTGCCCGTCTGGCTTTCGCCCTCTCCGACGCGGATCGTGCCGTTCTTCACTGTGACCTGCATATCTAATACAGGTGCCGGGAAGCTATAAGAAGCTTTCAGCTCCACCGGGCTGGCCGGCATGGTGAAGGTCATATTTTCTTCGGCATTTTTCTGCTCTTCGGTCAGTTCAAAGCTTTCCGGGCTGATCACTTTCCAGCCGCCGAACTTTGTAACACTCGGGTTTTTGTTCTCACCGCTCACTGTGACCTTTTCGCCTGCAAAGGCGGTAGTCAGTTTTCCATCAGTGTCACCAACGACCTGTGCGGTGCCGTTCGCAACGGTAATGCTGTAAGTCTCTCTGGGTTCAATACGCAGGTATTTGCTTTCTATTGTCTCAGGAATCTTGGTAATGCGGGAGTCCTTGTACTCCTCCGAAGATTTGTCCGTGAAATAGACATAGGGTTTTTTATTCGCCTGAGTGAAGATCACTTTGCCAAGGTTACTGTAACTGTACCTGTAACTGTTCAGTTCCACCTTGCCAGCTGCCGTGATCTCAATCGCATCGTGATCGCCCACACACTCAAGAAAAACATCTTTTCCTGCAACTATCTTCACATCACCTTCGATTGGTGCTTCACCTTTAATTTCTACCGTACCGCTGCATGTGATATTTGCGCCATTTTCGATCGACCAATTCACACTGCCGGACGTCACCTTCACATTGTCTGCACTGTTCACCGTCAGTTTCGAAGCCGTCGTGCCCCACTTATTACCAAGCTCTATATCGCCAGTACAGTCAATAATCGTTTGGTCGCCAATGCTGCCTTCGGTCGTGACATTGTTTGCCCCATTCACGGTAAGGCCATCCCTTGTCAGGTTTCGGCCGCGATAAGACGAACCGCCTAAATTTTTGAGGATCACATCACCGGAACAGCTGATCTCCGCCTTGCCATTAATTGCTACAATAGCTCCTTCTGCAGCATCGTCACCTTCAAGCTTGGTCACTTTCACATCCTTTGCGCCGGTCACAGTCAGATCACCGTTCACAACGTGGGGTGCATTCGCTTCCAGATCAATGGAAACATCCTCCGGTGCCGTGATGGTCAGGGCGCCTTCAAAGGATTTTCCATCCTTCAGCTTCAGGGTCTTTTCCTCAATGTCATAGTAGAGGATGTCGTTTCCAAGGATGTCTGTGTAGTTCTTTCTGGTAACAGGCGTATTATTGATTTTGATGTTGAAATACTGTACAATTTCGTCAACCTGATTGCCGTCCTTGTCCAGTTTGGTGATCGTGCCAAGCAGCTTGCTGGTGTCAATTTCAGCTTCCTCTTGACCATTGCCGATATAAATGCCATCGTCATCTACAATTTGCAGCGTAACATTGCCGCCGGTGATCTTGATGTTTTCGCCTTTGCCAGGCCATCGTCCGCCGCCGATTGCCGCAGCAGGGCCGCGTCCGCCGCCGGATCGAGAATATACAGTGCCGCCCTCAATGGTAATGTTCCTACCGTCACCTCGACAGCCGCCGCCAATACCAGCTGCTTCGCTGCCGGGTATCGCCGTTACATTACCATCACGAATCGTAATATTTTGACCCGCTGCGTGTTGACCTCCGCCAATGCCTGCACCCAAGACACCGCCCTTGGCGGTGATGGTGCCGCTTTCGATCACAATATTGCTGCAGCCTTTCTCGGAACCACTGCCAATGCCTGCACCCCAGTTACCGCCGTAAGCTTCTAGCGTACCGGGGCCGCTGATGGTCAGGGTCCCGTCGTCGTCGGCCTTTTCCACACCGGCGTGGTCCGTGCCGCTTTGCAGGATATTCTTGCCTGCAATAACTAGCTCCACATTGCCGCTGACCGAGACTGCCGCATCGGAAGTAGTCTCGATATTGACATTAGACAGTGTGACTTTTGCACCCATGGTGCCGCCTTTGATGGTAATGGTATTGTGCGTCTGGCTGCCGTCCGTTGTGATAGACAGATTGCCCCTTTGCTGGGCTTCATTATTGCCCTGCTGGACATACTGTTTGTCATCAGCCCCAATATAGACTGTGATGCTGCCGTATTTGAGATTCATCTGATACTCAGTTTCTACCTCCGTACCGTTCTCTTCGTCCAGCACGCTCACCGCGCTTTTGGCGGCGGTGCTCTGCTGGAGCAGGGCATCGGTGCTTGCGGCCAGAGCCGGAGCAGAAAGGCTGAACATCATGCATGCTGCCAGCGCAGCGGAAGCCGCCCGCCGGGCCAAAACATTTCGTTTCATAGGGGTTCCTCCTTTGCAGAAATTATTACGGGGGGGGTATGCATTACGGTACTTTGATTATCTCACACTTTACCGGATTTTGGAAGCAAACCTGCGTGAATCGCCCTAAAAGCAGCGTGAAAAGCATGATTTGTGCCGGTTCTGTTGCAGTTGTCCGGCCCGCAGGCACAGCAAAGCCCCCCGGCAGGTCTTCGTCTGCCGGGGGGCTGTTTGCTGTTTTACTGCTTGGGGAACGCCTTATTCCACACTTCGATCACCTTGAACTTCGGGGTCCAGCCTTCGGGTTCAAAGCAGTCGCCCTTGGCATCCATGGCGCCCTGCTCCACGCACACTGAGCGCCTTGGCCTGCTCGGCATCGGTGATGTCTGCAAAGGCGGGCTGTGCGGCGGGTTCGGGCTTGCCTGCGGTGTTCCACATCAGCAGAGCCAGCTGGCCGCGGTTTGCCGGGATGCTGCGCCCTCGGGCAGGAGGCCGTTCAGAATCACGCGGGTGGCGATCTCGTAGCCGCCCCAAACTGCTGCGCCGCCGATGGCTACGGCGGCAATTGCACCGCCCGTGGTATCCATGGGTGCAGGTTCTACGCCGAAGTCTTCATCAATAGGTTCGTCCGGGTTAGGCTTGGCCACCGGGCTTGCCGACCAGTGGGCGATCAGTTTGACCGGGTAAACGGGCATCTTAAACGTCGTGGCCGCGCTCTTGGCATTGTCCAGCTTGAGCTGCAGATTTTCCGGAATGCCACCGGGGAATTTCTCGTAGAAGCTATCGGGGTACACGATCTCCCATTCCACGAACTCCATGCCGGGGTATTTCTCGGCATCATACGGGGTAGCTGTGATCTCCACCTCGGTGCCGATCTCTGCGGGGATATCGCTGCCCTCGCCCAGAGTGGACTTTGCCGTGCCGCCCTCAACAGTAACGGTACTCCTCAGCACGGAAGCGGGAACGCTGTAAACGGCGGTCAGCTTCACATCGCCTTTGGGCATATCAAAGCTGATCTCTGCGGTGCCTGCTTCCTCCTTGGAGCCAAGCTTGCCATCGGTCAGGGTAAAGGCGGTGCTTCCCTCTTCCACCTTCCAGTGATGGAACTTCACGCCCTTGGCGGCATCCTCATCGGTGGGTGCTTTGGCCTTGACGGTGACCGTTTCGCCCTCAAAGGCGGTAGTAATCCGGCCGGTGGTGTCGTCGCCCACCTGCGCGGTGCCGTTCGCAACGGTAATGCTGTAGTAAGTCTCCCTCGCTCAATGCGCAGGTAGCTGCTTTCTACCGTATCAGGGAGCGGATGGATGCGCGGGTCGATCAGCTTTGCATCCGGCTCATCGCTGGTATAGTAGACGTAGTCCTTGTCGCCTGCCTGTGTAAAGTCAACAGTGCCCACACGGCCGCCCGGTGCTTTGTTTTCCAGGATCACAGTGCCGGAAGCGGTGATGTCGGTATTTTCGGAGACTGCTCTTTCGTCATCACTGATGGTAATGGTGACATTCTCGGCCTTGTTGATCGTCAGGTTTTTCGCTGCTCTACCGTCGGTACTCTCAATGGTCACGTTACCACCGCTGGTGATAGTCGCATCGTAATTCACCGCAGCTGCACAGTTTGTATAAATGTTTACTTTGCTGGAATTTATAATATTCAGGCTTCCGTTCACGGCCATGAATCCGCCGCTGATATCCACCTCGCCGGTGCAGTCGATCGTGCTGGTATCATCTCTGGCCATAATTGCAGCCAGTTCATTGCTGTTGACCTTCACATTATGTGCATTCTCCACAATCAACTTTGCAGCCACAGCAATCTGATCTTTACCATCCAGATTTATATCCTTGCCGGGTGCGTTGATTTTCAGAGACGAGCGCTTTATTCTGCCATCCGACTTCAACGTTTGGGTGGTCGGGTCGTAACTCAGCACACCATTTCCTAAAATGTCTTGATAGTTTTTGCTGGTAACGCGGGTTGGTGTAGTGTTCTCGCTGCCCACCGCAATGCCATAATCCTGTACAACATTGTAATTCGGGGTCAGAGTCACGTTATTGCCCGGCATGGTAAAGGTGACTTTGGGGTTCACCTTCTGCTTATCTGTAAGCGTGATGCCCTCAGCAGTCCAGCCTGTAAACTCTGCGTTTTCTCTGCCTGCTGCGGCCACGGTGACCTTTTCGCCCGCAAAGGCCGAGTTCACTGCCTTACCATCCACGGTGATGGTGGCACCGTCTGCCGTAATCGTATAGGAAACTTTCGGCACAATGCGCAGATAGTTTTTAGTTCTTGCCGGAATCGTCCCAGTGCCCGCATCCGTCGGCGTTGCGTCAGGCGCATTGCTGGTATAGTAGACAAAATCGTTCGCACTTACCGGAGCGGCAAACTCAATTCCTTTAATTGCAACTCCCGAATTCGCGCCTGCTTCCGTGTGCTCAAGGGTAACAGGGCAAAGACAGTAGATGTACACTTTTCCATAAACCGGTGCCCAATTACCAGTGCTGGAAACTTTCACGGAACGAGCGTTTTCGATGATCAGATTTTCATTCACAATCATCTCTGTGGATTCCAGCACCACGTCCGTGTTCGGTGCATCGATGGTCAGATAATGGACTGCGCTGGCATTCGGCTTCAGCAGGGTCAACTTTTGCTCATCAGGATCATACTTCAGGAAGCCAAGAATGTTGTCGCAATTACTGCTGTCAACTTTCACTTTACCTCTGCCATAGATTTCAATGGTAATGCCATACTTCGTAGCAACAGACGCATTAGCATCCGTTCCGCTGTTCTCCGCGTCCAGCACGCTCACGGCGCTGCGGCGAGTCATGCTCAACTGCATCAGCGCATCGGTGCTTTCGGCCAGCGCCGGAGCGGAAAAGGTGAACATCATGCATCCGGCCAGCGCCGCCGATACTGCACGCCGGATAAGTTTGCCTTGTTTCATGGTACAGCCTCCTTTTTCCCCTCGCATTTTTACGGGGGGGGGTATATATTACAGTACCTTGATTATTTCACACTTTACCGGATTTTGGAAGCAAACCTGCGTGAATCGCCCTAAAAGCAGCGTGAAAAGCATGATTTGTGCCGGTTCTGTTGCAGTTGTCCGGCCCGCAGGCACAGCAAAGCCCCCGGCAGGTTTGCGCTGCCGGGGGCTTTGCTGTGTTATGAAAGATCAATCCTTCTTCTCTGCTGTGCGGGCAAAGAAGTTGGCGAGGATCGCACCGGAAATGTTATGCCACACGGAGAACACAGCGCCGGGAATGGTAGCCAGCGGATACTGTGCAAAGTGTGCGGCGGCCAGACTGGTTGCAAGGCCGGAGTTCTGCATGCCCACCTCGATGGAGATCGCGCGGCACTTGGTGGAGTCCAGCTTGAGCAGCTTGCCCACGCCAAAGCCGGTGAGGTAGCCCAGCACATTGTGCAGGATGACCACCACAAGGATCAGCAGACCGCTGGTCATGATCTTGGCGCTGTTGGCGGAGACCACGGCGCAGATGATCAGCACGATGGCGGTAGTGGAGACCAGAGGCAGCACACGGACGGCTTCCTCGGTGAATTTATGGAAGAAGTGATTGACCACAAAGCCCAGTGCGATGGGCACCAGCACCACCTTGACGATGGACATGAACATGCTCATGGGGTTCACGTCAACACGCTGGCCAGCGTACAGCAGGGTGAGCAGCGGAGTGAGGAGCGGAGCCAGCACGGTGGAAACAGCGGTCATGCCAACGGACAGTGCAACGTCGCCCTTGGAAAGGTAGGTCATCACGTTGGAAGAGGTGCCGCCGGGGCAGGTGCCAACCAGGATCACGCCAATGGCCAGCTCGGTGGGTAGGTGGAACACCTGCGTGAGCGCCCATGCCAGAAACGGCATGAGGGTGAACTGTGCAACGCAGCCCACGATCACATCCTTCGGGCGGCTGAACACCACCTTGAAGTCCTCCGGCTTCAGGGTAAGGCCCATGCCGAACATCACGATGCCCAGCAGGTTATTGACCCACGCCGTCTTTACCACGCTGAACGGGCCGGGGAAGAACAGCACCCGCGGCCACCACAATAACGATGGCGGCCATGTACTTGCCCACAAAGTCGCTTACTTTTTCCAGTGTTTTCATAATTGTTTCTCCTTTTCCTTCTGACATGCTTTGGGACAAAAGCATCCGCAAAATAAAACGCCCTTGTCCCCTACGGTCTGTAAGAGACAAAGGCGTGTAAAATCCTCTGCGGTACCACTCTTATTGCCAGCACAACGCTGACCACTCAGTGCACGTCCAACAACGCGCGGCCCGTGATAACGGGGGCCTGCCGTTCCTGCTTACTGGGGCGCACACTGCCCATTCAGCCGGAAAGCTCGGAGAGGATCTTCCCACGGATGCCCTGCACTGCCTTGCACCAACCGGCAGCTCTCTGCAGCATTCCTTCCGGGTACTTTTTCTCGTCATAGCCGTAATATTCTTGGTGACATGGAGTATACTCCCCTGCAAAGGCAAAGTCAATAGAATGGGGCCTTCTGATTTTTCATGCAGTTCATTTCAGGAGTGAAAGTGGTTCACGCAGCAGACAAAGCAGAACGCATCGACACCGACTGCTCCGGCAGGATGACGCGAAGCCATGGTCTAAAGAGTAGGCCGCAATTAAAGCGGAAGCAGGACGGAGCAGGCGGCCATGGTCTCGCCAAGGGTAACAAGTTGTGCCATAAACAATGCTCCTTTCCGGGTCTTTGGCAAAAAAGAGGGTCAGGCCGCTTCCACCCGGGAGGGATGAAAGCAGCCTGACCTCTGCACGAATGGTTTCTGTTTTGGGAAATCGTTGGGAAGTAATGGAGAATGCAAAGCAAGGGATAGGAGATTTAGGAGAAAATTTAGAAAAAGCTTTTCATGAGCATCTGCTGTCCGGCTGCAGATCAGGCCAGCATGTTGGGGATGGTCAGGCAGATAGCCGGGCAGTAAGCAACTGCGAACATGACCGCGATGAACAGAAGGATGAACGGCCACATTTCCTTGAGCAGATTGGTGAACTTGATCTTTGCAACAGCGGTTGCGATGTACAGGGTAACGCCAACGGGAGGAGTGATGCCGCCCAGAATGAAGGTGAGCACCATGACCATGCCGAAGTGGATGCCGTCGATGCCGGCAGCTGCGGCGATGGGGTAGAAGATGGGCACCATGATGATGGCGGCAGAGGTGGTATCCATGAACATGCCGATGATGCACATGGCAATGATCATCAGGAGCATCAGGACGTTGGGGTTGGTGGAGATGCCGGTCAGCAGAGCGGACACCTGCTCGGGGAACTTCTCGATGGCCAGGCAGTAACCAAATGCGGTGGTGCTTGCCACGATGAGCATGGTCATGCCGGAGGTGCGGGCTGCGCTGAGGACCGTCTTGATGGCACCCTCAAAGGTGAACTCCTTGTAGACGAAGATGCCGATGATCAGACCGTAAGCACCGGCGATTGCACCGGCCTCGGTTGCAGTGAACACACCGGACAGGATGCCGCCAATGATGATCAGAGGCATGACCAGCGCAGGCAGAGCATTGATGAAGGACTTGACCATGCGCTTGAAGTCGAACTTGACCTTCACATCGCCGTCGTACTTGGCAGGGTTCTTCTTTGCCTTGATGAAAGCGTAGATCATCTGACTGACACCCACCAGAATGCCGGGGATCACGCCTGCCATGAACAGCTTACCAACGGAGATACCGGTGATGGAGCTGTACAGCACCATCAGGATGGAAGGCGGAATGATGGAACCGATGGTTGCGGATGCCGCGGTGACGGCAGTGGCGTAGTCGCGGTCGAAACCGGCTTCGTCCATGGAGCCGATCAGCATGCCGCCGATGGAAGCAACGTCGGCAGAGGTGGAACCGGAAACGCCTGCAAACAGCATGGATGCCAGAATGTTGACGTGTGCCAGACCGCCGGGGATAAAGCCGACCAGCTCGTTTGCAAAGCCGACGATGCGCTTGGTAACGCCGCAGGCATTCATGATCTCGCCTGCAAAGATGAACAGCGGAATTGCCATCAGGGTGAAGGAGTCACCACCAGCGAAGATGCGCTGGGTGAGGATGACGAGATCCTTACCATTCAGGGCCAGATACAGCATGGAGGAGATGCCAACACCGAACGCAACAGGCACGCCGATGAGCAGCATCAGAAAGAAGATACCAATGATCATCCACATATTACATGCCACCTCCCATGTCGCCTGCATCTAATTTTTCGCTGCCGCCCTTGCCCAGCAGGAGAAGCAGCTCTTCAATGAACATACCGGCACTGCCAATGACCATGGCCAGATACACAACAGACATGGGCAGATGCATGGTGCTGGAACGGTTGGTCCAGTTCTCAATAACCATGCGGGTGCTCATGCAGAAGAATACGGCCAGATAGGCAAGAACCAGCACGCGGGAGAACTTTTTCACGATGGTGTGCAGCGGCTCCGGAAGAGCATCCACACGATGTCCAGACCGATGTGGCCGTCGTCGCGCATGACGTAGATGGAGCCGAGATAGACCATGCCTGCAAAGGTGTAGCGGCCAAACTCGACTGCAAAGCTCAGCGGCGAGTTAAAGATATAACGCATGATAACGTTCAGGGTGGTAACACCGAACATTGCGATGAAGAGAACCAGAATGCACACATTCAGGATCTTATCCACCGTTTTACGCACATTTTTCATGCGGGGTTCATCTCCTTTTATTCAATTAAGTGCGGGCAAGCCCTTTGCGGCCTGCCCGCACATTTTTCAGGGAAGACGGACGGTCTATCAGAGAGCAACACCCATGGAAGTCAGGATCTGCTTGCCGACGTCGGTCTTTGCGCAAGCATATGCGTTGTAGTTGATCTTTGCCTTCAGGCTGTCAACATCGGTGTCCACCACTTCCAGACCGGCACCTTCCAGAGCGTCGAAGTTTGCATCGCTGCCGTCCTTGGTAGCATTCAGGCCAAACTCGCAGGCTTCCTTAGCGGCCTCGGTCAGGATGTTCTGCTGCTCTTCGGTCAGCTTCTGGAACACCTGCTCGGAAACGGAGATGGTGGTGGGTCCAATGATGTGGTTGGAAACGTTGACGTACTTGCACACTTCCTGCATGGAGGCGGACATGATGGACTCGGGGATGTTCTCCACAGCGGACACCAGACCGGTATCCAGTGCCCGGTATCCAGTGCGGTGTAGGTCTCGCCCCATGCCACAGGAGTGGGAGCAGCGCCCAGCTGGGTGAAGGTCTCTTTATAAGTAGAGGAGTCCGGGATGCGGATGATCAGGCCGGACATATCGTCCACGGTGTTCAGAGGCTTATCGGTGGTAAAGATCTGACGGAATGCCAGCACGTAGTAGTCCAGAATGCGGACATTGGTCTTGTCCAGGATCATCTGTGCAACGGTGGTGCCCGCCTCACCGGCCAGCTTCTCAGCGCAGTCGTCGTAGCTGCTGTATACGAAGGGCAGGCACAGGCAGCCGGCCTCGTCCACGTAGTTTGCATAGAACTCGGCAGCGATCACGGCCAGATCCAGAGTGCCGTTGGTCAGGGCCTGCAGGTTCTCGGTCTCGGTGCCCAGAGTTGCAGCGGAGTAAACGTCCACCTTCATCTTGCCCTCGGACTTCTCAGCGACCAGACGAGCGAACTCCTCAGCAGTCTTGTTGATAGAGTGGCTTGCAGCCATCTGGTGGCTCATGGTCAGGGTGACATCGGCCTTGACATCATCGTACTTGCCGGCAGCGGCGGTGCTGGATGCAGCCGTGCTGGATGCAGTGGCGGTGGAGCCGGAAGTGACACCGCAGCCAGCCAGAGCAGCGGCAGCTGCGGTCACGCCAGCAGCTTCAGGAAATCACGGCGGTTGATGTACTGTTTCATCTTGTTGTCCTCCAATTTTCTTAAACATCATGACCGGGCTTGTGTCAGCCGGTCTGCACGTACTTTTCTGGCGCCACCTGCGTGGGACTTCTGTTGCCAACATAATAGCATGTAATACAAGCCTTGTCAACATTCTTTTTACAAGTTACATGTTTTTTGTGCAGAGTGCACTTGTTTCAAAATGCAAATCTGTACAATTCAAAGATAAAACTTAAGATTTTTAGCCGCTTTTGTTATACTTTTGACTTTTTTGACGTTTCATCGTTGTCACATCTCTTCATATTCCTGTGCTTTTTGTCCGTTCAAGTTGACGTTTTTCACTTTTTTAGCTCCATTTTCTTCTGCCGGCTTCCACCGTCCACCGCCTCTTTCTCCCCTCTTCCGACCCGATCCGGCACCGCTGGCACACCCCAACTTGTTTTTTGGCCGAAACAAGTTCATCTTCCGCAAGAGGCATTTATAATAGGAAATATCCATAAAACGATCCGTCCTGCCATTTTTTCTGTGATACATGTCCAGTTTCGTCAGAATTCCTGCCCGCAGCTGCTATTCTTTTCCGTATCTTTATTTTTAATGCTCCTTCTATTCCGCTCTTATGCTCTGCCGGGCACTTGTCTTGACATTGGTTTCCGTCTTGTATCACAAAACGGCAGGCTCGGAATTGTGCAGTTAGTCGAAAATCATCCTTAAAACCCTGTTTTTTCAAATTTCCTCTTGCTTTTCTTGTATTGTCGTGTATACTAAAGCCAATGAATCTTGTATTACAACAAGATACGACGACGGAACATTTACAAGAAGATCACTGATCACCAACAAGGAGGTCTACTGTTATGAAAGAGTGTTGGGTCACCGAGCCGCTCCACTTTGAGATGCGCGAGACTGAGATCCCTGAACCGAAGGACAACGAAGTCCAGATCAAGATGATGGCTGCTGGTGTCTGCGGCAGCGACATCCATATTTATAAGGGCGAGAACCCCAACTCCCGCTACCCGCTGATCCCCGGCCACGAGAATGTTGGTCTGGTCACCAAAGTTGGCGCAGACTGCAAAAACATCAAGGTGGGCGACCACGTCGTGATTGACTACGTGATCCGCTGCGGCGAGTGCTACCAGTGCAAGCATGGCCGCGGCAATGTCTGCGAGCACGTTCTGGTGCGCGGCAGCGGCACCAACGGCGGCTGGCGTGAATACTGGTGCGTCGAAGAGCCTTACGTCTACAAGATCGACGACAGCATCCCCTGGAAGGATGCCGCTCTGATCGAGCCGCTGACCATCGGCGAGCACAGCACCAGCCGTGCAGGCGTGTGCGAGGACGATGTGGTGTTCATTCTGGGCACCGGCACCATCGGCACCATCATTGCACAGGCCTGCAAGCTCAAGGGTGCTAAAACCGTCATCTGCTGCGACATCAGCGACAGCAGTCTGGAGCGCAGCAAGCAGTTCGGTGCCGATTACACCGTGAACAGCAAAACGCAGGACATCGTTGCCGAAGTGCAGAAGATCACCAACGGCCACGGCTGCACCGTCGCATTCGACTCCGCCTGCTTCCCCGGCAGCCTGACCATGATCATGCAGCCCGGCATCGTGTGCAACGCAGGCCGCGTGGTCCCCATGGGCTTCTGCACCGTGCCCGAAAAGATCACCCAGCAGATGATCAATGGCCGCGAGCTGACCATCTGCGGCACCCGCATGAGCCTGAACCAGTGGTCCCCACTGCACAGAAGATGGCCGAGGGCAAGTATCACATGGAAGGTCTTGCAACCACCTTCGTCAAGTTCAGCGAGATCGAAAAGGTCTTCAACAACATCGTTCATCCCGATCCGGCTGTCAAGAAGACCGTTATCCTGTTCGACGGCGCAGAGGACTGACCCTCTGGCCTGATATAAACACGTACATTATAAAATAGAAGGAGATCATTATTATGGCTGCTCTTACTAAGTTTGATATTGCCGGCAAGCATGCGATCGTTACTGGCGGCGCACAGGGTCTGTCCCGCGGCATGGCCGAAGGTCTGCTGGAGGCAGGCTGCAAGGTCGTCATCATCGATGTCCAGAAGGAAAAGGTGGAAAAGGTCTGCGAGGAGTACCGCGCCAAGGGTCTGGAAGCCTACTCTGTCATCGGCAATCTGGCTGACCGTGAGGACCTGAACCGCGCCTTCGACGAAGCACTGCAGATTTTGGACGGCCGTCTGGACGTTCTGGTCCCCGCTGCAGGCATTCAGCGCCGCTATCTGCCCGAGGAGTTCCCCGCAGAGCAGTGGGATCTGGTCATGAAGATCAATCTGGACCACGTCTGGTTCATGATCCAGCGTTCTCTGCAGGTCATGCTCAAGCAGCCCACCGGCGGCAAGATCATCACCATCGGCTCCATGGCTTCCTACTTCGGCTGCACCACTGTGCCTGCCTACACCGCAACCAAGGCGCTGTTGCTCAGCTGACCAAGAGCGTTGCTGTTGACTGCGCCGGCCGCGGCATCAACATCAACTGCATCTGCCGGCTACATGGACACCGAGATGTGCGCCAACATGACGCAGGAGCGCAAGGACGAGTGCACCAAGCGCATCCCCGCTGGCCGCTGGGGCCTGCCCGAGGATATGAAGGGTCCCGTCTCTTCCTGGCTTCCGCTGCATCCGACTACCTGAACGGTGCCCTGATCCCCGTTGACGGTGGCTATCTGGTCAAGTAATCAACACATAAAAAGGAGGAACCCTGTCATGGCCCCTACCATACGCGATATTAAAGTGATCTGCACCGCCCCCGAGGGCATCAATCTGGTGGTGGTGAAGGTGGAGACCAGCGAGCCGGGCCTGTACGGTCTGGGCTGCGCCACCTTCGCTTACCGCCACCTGACCGTGCAGCATCTCATTGAGACCTATCTGCGTCCGCTGCTGATCGGCAAGGATGTGCGCAACATCTCCGACCTGTGGCAGCTGATGCACCAGAACGCCTACTGGCGCTGCGGCCCCATCGTCAACAATGCCATCTCCGGTGTGGATATGGCCCTGTGGGACATCAAGGGCAAAATGGCCAACATGCCTGTGTACGACCTGTTCGGCGGCAAAATGCGCGCCGGTGTTCCGGTGTACCGCCATGTGGACGGTGCCAATGTGGACGAGATCTGCGAGAACATCGAGAAGTATCGTTCCATCGGTGTCAAGCACATCCGCTGCCAGTGCGGCGGCTACGGCGGCGGCGGCTTTGGCCCTGCTCCGGGGTGGCAGCCAAAGGCGCAGAGCCGGGCGTGTATCTGGACAGCAAGAAGTATATGCGCGACACCCTAAAGCTGTTCGACGGCATCCGTGCCAAGGAAGGCTTCGACATTGATCTGGTGCACGATGTGCACGAGCGCATCCACCCCACCGAGGCCGTCACCTTTGTCAAGGAGATGGAGCCTTACAAGCTGTTCTTCATGGAGGACGTTGTGCCTCTGGAGCAGGTGGAATGGCTGGATAAGATCAAGCAGACCAGCGTGACCCCGCTGAGCCAGGGCGAGCTGTTCAACAACCCTGCCGAGTACAAGAAGCTGGTGCAGAACCGCAGCATCGACTACATGCGCGTGCATCTGAGCCAGGTGGGCGGCATCACCCCGGCCCGCAAGCTGCAGATGTTCTGCGAGCAGTATGGTGTGCGCATCTGCTGGCACGGCCCCGGCGACATGAGCCGCTGGCTCATGCAGCAACATCCACATCGATCTGGCCGCTCAGAATCTGGGCCTGCAGGAGTGGAGCGGCATCGAACCGCCCAACTTCGTTATCCAGAAGCTGAAGGATAACCACGGCGCTCTGCTGGAAGTGTTCCCCGGTATGCCCGAGTACGGCAACGACGGCTTTGTTTACGCCAACGACAAGCCCGGTCTCGGCGTAGACCTGAATGAGAAGGAGGCCGCAAAGTATCCCTGTGAGAACACGGTGACCACCTGGACCCAGACCCGCAACCGCGACGGTAGCCTGCAGACTCCGTAATTTGCAATAACCTTTGACACTGTACGATCTGACGGAGAAACACGGCTGGAATCGTACAGTGTTTTTGTTCTCAAAGGAGCATTGCTATGAAGATCACAAAACTTCAGACATGGCTGGTGCGTCCCCGCTGGGCTTTTATTGAGATCAGCACCGATGCAGGCATTTCCGGCTGGGGCGAGCCGGTGCTGGAAGGCCGCGCCGCCACCGTATGCGAGTGCATCCATGAGATGGAGCCGTACCTCATTGGTGCCGACCCCATGAAGATTGAAGACCTGTGGACTGTGCTGTTCCGCGGCGGATTCTACCGTGGCGGCGGCATCCTGATGAGCGCCATCTCCGGCATCGATCAGGCCCTGTGGGATATCAAGGGCAAATACTTCAATGTGCCGGTCTGGCAGCTGATGGGCGGCAGTTGCCGCGATAAGATGCGGGTGTACAGCTGGGTGGGCGGCGACCGCCCGCCGATGTGGGCCGCGCTGCACTGGAAAAGAAAAAGCAAGGCTTCACCGCCATCAAAATGAACGGCACCGACGAGCTGCAGTTTCTGGACAGCTACGCCAAGATCGATGCCCTGCTGGAGCGCGTAGCCAGCGTGCGTGAGAGCTGCGGCAAGGATTTTGGCATTGCCATTGATTTTCACGGCCGGGTGCACAAGCCCATGGCAAAGATCGTGGCCAAAAAGCTGGAAGAGTTCGACCCCATGTTCATTGAGGAACCCGTTCTCTGCGATAACATGGAGTATTTCCCCGAGATTGCGGCGGCCTGCAACATTCCCATTGCTACCGGTGAACGCCTGTTCACCAAGTACGATTTCAAGCGTCTGCTGGCCATTGGCGGCGTGGACATCGTGCAGCCGGACCTTTCCCATGCCGGCGGCCTGACCGAGTGCAAGAAGATCGCCGCCATGGCCGAAGCCCACGATGTGGCCCTTGCTCCCCACTGCCCGCTTGGCCCGGTGGCCCTTGCCAGCTGCCTAAATCTGGATGCCACCTGCTACAACGCGGCCATTCAGGAGCAAAGCATCGGCATCCACTACAACGAGGGCCGCAGCGTGCTGGACTATGCGCTGAACCCCGAGGATTTCAAGTTCGTGAACGGCTTTGTCAGCCTGCCCCAGAAGCCCGGCCTTGGCGTAGAGGTGAACAAGGCTCTGGTGGAGGAAGAGGGCCAAACCCCGCATAGCTGGAAGAACCCGGTTTGGAGGCATGAGGACGGGAGCGTGGCAGAATGGTAAACATGATGAAAGCACTGGTGTTCACCGCACCGCATACCTTTGAATACCGGGATGTTCCCCGCCCTGAACCGGCACCGGACGAGGTGCTGGTGGAGGTAAAGGCCTGCGCCATCTGCGGCAGCGATGTGCACGGCAGCAGCGGTGAGAACGGGCGGCGCATCCCGCCGCTGGTCATGGGCCACGAAGCCAGCGGCACCATTGCGCAGCTGGGCGAAGCCGTGCAGAGCTGGGCCGTGGGCGACCGCGTCACCTTTGATTCCACCGAATACTGCGGCCACTGCTGGTTCTGCACCCACGGGATGCACAACCTCTGCGCACAGCGCCGCATCGTAGGCGTTGCCTGCACCGAGTACCGCAAAAATGGTGCCATGGCCCAGTACATCGCCGTAAAGGCCCGCACTTTGTATGCCCTGCCGCCCACCGTCAGCTTTGAACAGGGCTGCCTTGTGGAACCGTTTGCCGTGGGAATGCACGCAGTGCTGCGCAGCGGCCTTGCCACCGGGCAGACCGCTGCCGTGATCGGTGACGGCACCATTGGCCTGATGACCCTGATCGCCGCAAAAAGTCAGGGCGCACAGGTCTGCATAAGCGGCCACCACGCCCGGACCATCGACTTCCCGCTGCAGCGCTGCATCACCGAGCAGATCGATGTGCAGTTCAGCTATTCCTCCGCCGGGGAGTACCCGGTCTGCCTGCAGGCCATTGCCGAGGGCCGCGCCGACCTGACCGGCCTGTGGCAGAGCTTTCCGCTGGCCGAGGGTGCGCAGGTGTTCGACCGCCTTGTGCACCGGGACGAAAGCCTGACCAAAGCCGTCCTGATCCCGTGAGCAGTTGTCTGCATACAAGTTTTTTCTGCCAGTTTTCGCTGATTTTGATTTACTTTTGCAACATCCTATGATATAGTTAGAAAAAGTTGTAATACAAAGAGGTGTTCCACTATGGCCGATAAGGGCAGCGTTACCGGAAAGATTGCCCACTATATCCGCAAAAATATCCGCAACGGCAACTGGACCGTGGGCGAAAAGATCCCCAGTGAAAACCAGCTGTGCGAAGAGCTGGGGGTCAGCCGTGTGTCCGTGCGCAGCGCCCTGCAGCAGTTCATTGCGCTGGGCATTCTGGAAAGCGTGCACGGCAAGGGCACCTTCCTGATCTCGGACGATCTTTCGGCCTTCTATTCCAATGTGGAGGAACCGGCTCCCACCATCGATGCTACCGAGACCATGAAGCAGATCCTGGAGTTCCGCAGCATCGTAGAACCTGCGATCTGTGCACAGGTGGCCCAGACCGCCTCGCCGGAGCTGATTGCCAAACTGGAGGCTACCTCAAAACCATGAAGGCCTCCGTGGGCAGGTGTGAAGAGTTCATCAACGCGGATGTTGCGTTCCACATGGAGATCATCAACGCCTGCGGCAATGCCTACACCATTGCCATTATGAACGAGACCTTCCAGCGCCGGGCCAATCTGGGCAAGATGCTGATTCTTTCCACGGGCTATTATGGCGGCATCTACTACCACGGCATTCTGCTGGATGCTTTCCGCAAGCACGATGTCAAGCGCGCCCGGGTCATGATGGAAGAGCACCTGCAGCACGGCCTGTACGATCTGGAATCCGATAATCTGGGGCAGGAGAAAAACGACCTCTGAGCCGCTTTTTCCTGTCTGATACGCAAAAAAGATCCCGTTCACCCAGAAGTGGACGGGATCTTTTATTGCTTATGGGGCTTTACTGCAGCCGATCAGGCCTTGACGAAGGCAGCTGCTTACTTTGCAGCCAAGTATTTGCCCAGTTCGCGGCCCAGCGTCAGGCACATACCAATGCTCACACCGGGGATCGGGGTGATATACTCGGGACCAAAGCGCATACCGCAGGTGTTGCCGGAGGCGTACAGGCCCTCGATGCTGATAATCCTCGTTCAGCACCTGCTGGTCATTGGTGGTCACAAAGCCGCCGGTGGTCACCAGTGCAAAGCCCAGACTCGGGGTGGTGACATGGGCGTAGAAGGGAGCCTTTGCAACTGCATTCAGGAAGTGCGGGTCCTTGGCAAAGTCGCTGTCGTAGCCCTCGGCGCAAACCTTATTGTACTGCTCCACAGTAGCGGAAAGGGCTGCAGGCTCCACACCGATGTACTCGGCCAGCTGTTCGATGGTGTCGGCACCGGCAACAGCCGTGACATAGCGGAGTTATTGAAGGGTCACGGCAGTTTCCTTTCGGCGTGTTTTTTCTATCCTACCGCAGAGCCGCCAAAAACGCAACGTATTTTCTTCTTTGAAATACCAAACGAACATTGCCGGCATATCCAAGATACGTTTTACCCACCCTGCAATTTCCCTTATAATAGCACCGCAGTCTTGAAACGGCTGCAACATTCCCATATCACAAAGGAGGCTTTCCGGTATGGGACAACGGCAAAGTGAGATCATCAAAAATCACATGGAAGTTTACTGGCACGACTATGCGTCGGCAGCAAGGGCATCCCCATTACCGAGGCGGGGCTTGTGGAAAAAGCCTCCGTCATTGGACGCACCGCTGATGCTGCTGGAATGCGGCACCGGCGCATGGCGTGTCCGAAGCTCCATGAACACCCTTTCGCGGGAGCTGGGAGTCACAACAACAGCGGATATCGGCCTGTTGTCCATTGAGTTCACCTGCTTTGACGGTGACCAGTGTTATACCCAGTCACTCTGTCTGACAAATACGGGCGTGAATACCTCCCGGCTGAACCGACTGGAGCATTTCGTCAACGACTTCGACCGGGAAGGAAAATTTATGACCGGCGAAGAACTGCACAGCCACCTCGATGAGATCGAGCGCATCCACGGTTTATATTCGCCCATCGCACTGGGCTTTGCAGCTGCACTGGCCTGCGGCTGCTTCACCTTTCTGCTTGGCGGCGGCATTGTGGAAATGCTGTGTGCTTCTGCGGTGCAGGCATCGGCAACTTTGTACGGTGCAAGCTGACAAAGCACCATTTCACCCTGTTTCTGGGCATTACGCGTCGGTCTGTTCAGCAAGCCTCGTGTATGCCATCCTGCTGAAGCTGGCCGAGGTGCTGTTTGCCGTATCGGCGCAGCACGAGGCGGGATATATCTGCTCCATGCTCTTCATCATTCCGGGCTTTCCGTTCATTACCAGCGGCATCGACCTTGCCAAGCTGGATATGCGCTCCGGGCTGGAACGTCTGGCCTACGCCGTCCTCATCATTCTGGTGGCAACCATGACGGCTTGGATCATGGCACTGCTGCTACATTTGCAGCCGGTGCAGTTCCCTGCCTGAGCCTGACACTCCCGGAAGAGATCGTGTTCCGGCTGCTGGCAAGTTTTGGCGGTGTGTTCGGCTTTTCGCTCATGTTCAACAGTCCCCGGAACCTAGCAGTCTGCGCCGCCTTATCGGTGCGGTAACGAACACGTTCCGGCTGGAGCTGGTGAGCCTTGCGGGCTTTCCGCCCGCTGTTGCAGCGTTTCTGGGCGCACTGCTGTCCGGACTGCTGGCCTCCTGCCTGAAGAGCGCCGCCGGTTATCCCCGCATCTCCGTCACCGTGCCGTCCATCGTTATCATGGTACCGGGACTGTATTTCTACCGTGCCATCTATAATCTGGGCATCCTGTCTCTGATGGACTCCGCACATGGTTTGCAGATGCCATTCTCATCATCGTGGCACTGCCGTTAGGGCTGATCTTCGCCCGTATTGTCACTGACAAGACTTTCCGTTATTGCACCTGATGTACAGCATTTCCATTCTCCCTTATAAGGCAAAACGCAGCGAATCTTTTAACGGTTCGCTGCGTTTTGTTTTGCTGTAATGCACTTATAAAGGGAGTTCGTTTACAGGGCGTTACTCGCCGTAAACGATCTTGGTAGCAGTTTCCACATGGCGTTCCAGCCGGTCGGCAAAGTGTTCCAGCGGCAGAAAAACGCCAAGTTCATCGTAGCGGGTTCCTCCGTCCTTGAGCGTATCCTGTCCATAGTAGACCACGGAACGGGGCAGTGCGTGCTGCAGCTTCATCTGGATATCCCAGACGGTGGAGTAGGCCTCCGCTTCCGTTACCTTCTGCTTCACGGTGTCCGGCAGTTCGTAGATCAGCAGCAGCCCCAAATGCTGGTTGTAGTGGTACTCCACCACATCCATCGAGCCTTCGTCGTAGCCGTGATACTTGCAGTAGCCGCTGGCAAGGTACATTTTTACCTTTTCCTGTTTCTGGAACACCCGGATGAACCGGTCGTATACTTTTGCTGCTCACGGCAACTTTGTTGTTCGGCAAAAGAACGCCGGCATCATCCGTCAGGATCACCGGGTTCGGCTGACCATCGGCGTTGAATTTAAACGGGATCAGAGCAGCGTTCCGTAGCAGGTCAAACATACTGTGCTGGCAGATCGCCATCAGAAAGGCAGACAGATCCTTGTTCTCGTAGGCATTGAACAGCGCTGCGGCAAACTGCTGTGCACTCACGGTCGGCGCATCCAGTACGTCTGCCATGTCCAGCGAGTCGTTGAAGGTATCCATCAGGCGTCGGCAGGCTTCTGGATTTTCAGGATCTCCCCGAACAGTGCCTCTGCCTTTTCTTCTCTTGGAAATATCGTTGCCATCAAAAGACCCTCTTTCTGTTTATTTCCAACTACTATTATAGGTTCATAATGCCCCGCTGTGAAATACTGCTTTCATATTGCTGCTATATACAGAACACTTTCTACACATTTTCCAAGTGCCTGTACAATGGACGCTGCAATCATGAAATTGCACGAGGGAAATCGAAAAATATATAAGTTGGTTTGAACGGAGGCAGTTCCTATGTCTGAAGTCAAAAAGGTCGTGCTGGCATATTCCGGTGGTCTGGACACATCGATTATCATCCCGTGGCTGAAAGAGCACTATAACAACTGCGAAGTCATTGCCGTGTGCGGCAATGTGGGGCAGAAGGGTGAGCTGGAAGGCTTGGAAGAGCGTGCCAAGGCAAGCGGCGCATTGTCTACTTTTTACGGACCGGTTCAGCCTTTTGGCTAAATAACTCTGGTCTTTTTTGTTGGGGCGTGTGCAACAGCCCCGTGTTATCATTTTGAATAATAGGTTTTAGATCCGAAAGCCAACCAGATGATCGAAGCCTTTGACTCGGCCAATCAACTGGTCAAAGATGAAGTTTTGGCTCTGCCAGAAGAATAATCCCCACAAACCAGAAAAACGTCAACGCATGAGAGAGCAATCTCTCGCGTTTGACGTTTTTCTTTTTGTTTTGCCACCGTCATTCTGTACAAAATTTGAGGATAAAATTTTATACCCAAAAATCTGCAAAAATCGGGTTTCTGAGGTCATTTTGCCGTTCCTCCCCGAATTTTGCTACAGATCTGCTACAAACTTGCTACAAACGACTGAAAAGGGGGCCTAAAAGTTTCAAACCATTCTCTGACCAGCTGGACTTTTGAGCATCATCCCCGGTAGACATTCCTGACCGTTGGAACCCGCGCACTAATCAAAGCCCTGCTAGGGCTTTGATTGCCCCGCCTGCGGCGCGGCCGTGCTGTTCGAGTCCCTAATTCTCTATACACTAACATAAGTCCGCGTATAGTGCAAAAAAAAGCCACTAACTTCTGTTAGTGGCTTATGCATGGTGGACGGTACAGGACTCGAACCTGTGACCTCCTGCACGTCAAGCAGATGCTCTACCAGCTGAGCTAACCGTCCATAAGTCATATCGACTTGAATAGTTTACCACAGCCTGTGCAAAAAAGCAATACTTTTCTGTGATTTTTTATTTTTCCGCCTTCAGCGACCTGCGGACGATATCGTACAGCACCGGCTTCATGGCTTCAATATCATCGGGTTTGCCCTCCAGCACGCTGGAATAGCACACCGACATGCACATGCTGCCCAGTGCCGTGATGCGCTGGTAGATCTCCCGCTCGGTGCGGCCGGCCATTTCCGGGCTGGTCAGCACCACATTCAGCAGCTTGCGCATCAGCGGCTCGGCTTCGCGGCTGGCCTCGATCTGGTCCAGCCCCGGCCATATGAAGTTGTGCTCCAGAAACTTGAGCACCAGCGTATCCTTCCGCAGTGCTTCGATGATGTGGTCGATCACCGCCACCATCTTGTCCGGGAAGTTTTCGAGCTCTGTCTGCTTTTCCACCGCTTCGCACGCATCGCTCAGCAGCTGGTAGCTCACCCGGCCCAGCAGCGCCTGCATCACCGCACCCTTATCCTGAAAATACAGATAAAAGGTGCCCTTGGCCACCTTGGCCCGGCTGGTGATGTCCTCTACGCTGGTTTTTGCGGCACCTCGCTCCAGAAACAAATCATAGGCTGCCTCCAGCAGTGCCCGGCGCTTCTCCTGCTTTTTGCCCTCCACGGTACCCATATTCCCTGACGATTCCTCTTTTCCGCTCGTTTTCATTCGCTCATTTGTGTTGTCTCAATCATTTTAGCAGTCCTTTCCCGATAGTGCAAGTCAAAAAAGCTATACAATTTCAGGCAGTTGATAAGAAAACTGACTTCTGGTCATTTTTTGCACTTGACACCCGGTTTGTCATGGTTATAATAGTGTTTGCTTGGAAATGACCACCAGTCATTTTACTAAGATTTTTAACCATTTTCTATGGAGGGTTCTCATGAAAAAGATCGCACAGGGCATTGTGCGGCTGCGCAAGCTGATCCTGACAGTAGCATTCCTGCTGTTGATCCCTTCCGCAATCGGCGCAATTGCTACCCGCATCAACTATGACATCCTCACCTACCTGCCGCAGGATCTGGACTCCATGATCGGCGAGGTAGCCCTTGAGGACGATTTCCATTTGGCCTCCACCGGTATGATCACGGTAGAAGGCTTACCCACAAACGAACTGATCGCCATGAAGAAGGACATCGAGGCTGTTCCCGGCGTGACCCAGACCTTCTGGCTCAGCGATGTGATCGACCCCAGCATCCCCACCGAGATGCTGCCCGCCGATGTGCAGCAGTTCATGTTCGGCAAAAACGATTCCACCATGCTGATCGTCCGCTTTGACGCCCCCAGCGCCAGCGACGAAACCATGGAAGCCGTTGCTCAGATCGAAAAGCTGCTGCGTAAGGACTGCTTCTTCGGCGGTATGAGCGTTATCCTGCAGGACACCAAGGCACTGGTCAATCAGGAAATGCCCATGTACATCCTGATCGCCGTGGGTGCCAGCCTTTTGGTGCTGTTCCTTTCGCTGGAAAGCACCATCACCCCGCTGCTGTTCATGCTGGGTCTTTTGTTCCCCATTGCGTACAACTTCGGCACCAACATCTTTCTGGGCCAGATCAGCTACATCACCGAAGCACTGGCCACCGTGCTGCAGCTGGGTGTCACGATGGACTTCTCCATCTTCCTGCTGCACCGCTATCAGGAAGAGAAGGAGCTGCGCTCTTCCAACGAGGAGGCCATGTCCAGCGCCATCTGCAAGACCATGACCTCCATCTCCGCTTCCAGCCTGACCACAATCGCGGGCTTCCTTGCACTGTGTGCCATGCGCCTGACGCTGGGCCGCGATATCGGCCTTGTCATGGCAAAGGGCGTTGCCCTCGGTGTCATCTGCACCGTGGTCATCCTGCCCTCCCTGATCCTTACCTTTGATAAATGGGTGGAAAAGTACAAGCACCGCACCGTGATCCCCAAGCTGAAAAAGCTCAGCTACTTTGTTTCCAACCACTCGGTGCCCATCGTGGTTATCTTTATCCTCATCCTCATCCCCTTTGCCATCGCGCAGAACAAGACCGAGGTGTACTACACCCTGTTTGACTCCCTGCCGCAGGACCTGACCGGCATCGTGGGCACCAACAAGCTGGGCGAGGACTTCGGCATGACCACCAGCCACTTCATTCTGGTGCATGACGACCTGACTGCCACCGAGGTGAGCGACCTGTGCGATGAACTCAAGGACGTGGACGGCATTACGCAGGTGGTAAGTCTGGATTCCATCACCGGCCCGGGCTTCCAGACCGAGCTGCTGCCCGACAGCATCATGGAGATCCTGCAGTCCGGCGGCTACAAGCTGATCCTTGCCAACAGCTCCTATAAGACCGGCACGGATGCCATCAACAACCAGCTGGACGAGATGATTTCCCTCATCAAGACCGTTGACCCCGAGGCGTCATCACCGGCGAGGGCGCCATGACGAAAGACCTGATCGAAGTGGCAGATGTGGACTTCAAGAACGTCAACGTCTGGTCCATCATGGCCGTTCTGGTCATCATCGCCGTTTCCTTCAAGAGCATTTCCATCCCGGCGCTGCTGGTGGCCAGCATTGAAGCGCCATCGCCATCAACATGGGCATCCCGTACTTCACCGGTACGCAGCTGCCCTTCATTGCCAGCATCGTCATTGGCACCATCCAGCTGGGTGCTACCGTGGACTACTCCATCCTGATGACCACCCGTTACCACGAGGAGCGCGCCTTTGGCCGCACCCCGAAGGAAGCCGCCCAGCAGTCGCTGGAGCACTGCAGCCAGTCCATTCTGACCAGCGGCCTGACCTTCTTTGCCGCCACCGTCGGTGTGGCTGCCATCAGTAAGATGGAGCTGCTGAAGAGCATCTGCCTGCTGATCTCCCGCGGCGCACTGATCAGCATGGTGGTCATTCTGGTGATGCTGCCCGCAGCCCTGATGCTGTGCGACTGGATCATCCGCCACACCACCCTCAAGTGGATGGTACCCGAATCCGCCAACGCCAAGAAGTCTGAAAAGGAGTAATTACGTTATGAAAAAATCGCTTCGTTTCGCCAGTGCGGCGCTGGCTCTCACCCTCGCCGCAGGCTGTGCAATGCCCGCATTTGCAGCTGGTAAGAGCAGCTTTTCCAAATCCGAGACCGTCTATGCTGTGATGAACGACGACGGCTCCATCAAGAGCACCACCGTCAGCGAGCACCTGTACAGCGCCTCCGGCCTTGCAAACGTCACCGACAAGACCACCCTGACCGACATCCAGAACACTGAGAGCGATGCCGAGTTCACCCAGAACGGGGAAGAGCTGGTGTGGAACACCAACGACACCGATGTTTACTACAAGGGCAATACCGACAAGGCCCTGCCCATCGATGTGAAGGTGACCTACGCTCTGGACGGTCAGGAAGCCGCCCTTGAGGACATCATTGGCAAGAGCGGCCACCTGACTGTGACCGTCAACCTGAAGAACAACGAGACCGACACCGTGAACGTGAACGGCAAGGACCGCACCATCGTCACTCCGCTGATCACCGCTGTGGGCGTCATTCTGGGCGGGGATGCTTCCAACATGACCGCAGAACACGGTATGATCGAAAGCGCCGCCAAAAGCAGCGTTGCCGCCTTTGTCACCCTGCCGGGCGTGAAGGATTCCCTGTCCGGCCTGCTGCCCGATGAGGTGGACAGCATCGAAGACTATCTGCAGGACACCGTGACTGTGGAAGCCGATGTGGAAGACTTTACCTGCCCGCAGGTCATGGTGGCCTGCGCTACCAGCACGGCCGCTCTGGGCACGAGCAACGTGTTCGACCTGAGCAGCATCAACGACCTGACCGATGGCATCAACCAGCTGAACGATGCCATGAGCCAGCTCATGAACGGCGCTTCCCAGCTGGTGGACGGCACCTCTCAGCTGGCAGGCGGTGTTCTGGCCCTGCTGGACGGTGCCAACACCCTGAACAACGGCGCTGCCGCTCTGGACGACGGCCTTGGCCAGCTGACCAACGGTCTGGACACCCTGAGCGCCAACAATGCAGCACTGAACGCCGGTGCGCAGCAGGTGGCTGACGGTGTGCTGGCTTCTGCCAACAAGACCCTGAAGGAAGGCGGCCTGATCGACGAGGACATGACATGGTCGAACTACGAGGCTGTGATCGACAACATCCTCACCATGAACGATAAGACCCTTGCTGCCGGCCGCAAAAGATGGTGCGCACCATCTGGGAGCAGGCTCCCAGCTTCAAGGATAGCCAGCTGGATCTGGCCCTGTATCTGTCCGCGACCAAGACGAACCACGATCTGGAAGCAGCCCTGAAGCTGATGCAGAACTTTGACGCTTCCATGCTGACCGGCGCTCTGGAGATGGTGACCAATGCCGATGCAAAGAACACCGCCAAGGCCGAGCTGAAGTATCAGGTGGAGAACAGTCAGGATATGGCCGATGTCCGCGCCTGAAGACCAGCCTTTCTCAGATCCAGTTCTTTGTTTCCAGCGTGAACCAGTACACCGCAGGCGTGCAGACCGCTGCGGACGTGCCCACTCCGCAAAGGATGGCAGCGCACAGCTGGCTGCAGGCACCAAGACCCTGTATGACGGCGTGAACACCCTGAACACCGGTGCAGGTCAGTTGAATGACGGCGCAGGCCAGCTGAACGATGGTCTGAACCAGTTCAACGAGGAAGGCATCTCCAAGCTGACCGGCGCGCTGGATCAGGATCAGCTCCATGGCCTGAAGACCGTGCTGGACGAGATGACCGGCCGCCTGAACGACTACACCAGCTTTGCCGGTGCACCGGACGATGCCGAGAGCAGCGTGAAGTTCGTCTACAAGACCGCTGAAACCGTGGCCGCTGCCGACACCACTGCAGCCGAGACTGAGACGGTGAAGGAAGGCAATATCTTTACCCGCCTGTGGCAGCGCATCGTGAACCTGTTCAAGTTCTGATAAGACATCTTCGAGAATTCATGTTGAACCTCTTTCCATAGAGAAGGGGCTGTTGCAAAACAGCCCCAACGAAAATGAGATAGGCTTCCCCGAAAGAGGCTGCCTATCTCATTTTTTTTGAGATCTGCCTTTGAGTTTTCAGCATTCTGCCCGTTTTGTACGGTGAATGCGGCTGTTTTCAACATTTTAAAGAGACGCTGTTTTGCAACAGCCCTGCGGGCGATGGAATGGCCCGACTCGTGTCCGGCAAGAAAGCTGCCCGCCCACGATATGCAGTTTACTTGCGTGCGATCATTTCGGTGTAAGCCAGCACCAGCGGGCCGACACCCTTGGCATCGTTGCAGACCACCGGCTCGCTGAAATAGTAGGCCAGAGAGCCGTCGCGGTGATCCTTGCCGCCAAGACCCGCCACCAGGCAGATGCCGTCCAGCTGCAGACTGCCATCCGGGTTCTGGAGAGATACTTGTCGCAGGTGCCGTAGAAGCCTTTCGGCCCATGCGGCCATGCGTTTGGGCAGGTAGCCAAGACGCACGCCTTTGAGCACCGCGTAGGCAAACAGAGCGGTGCCGCTGGTCTCGAGGTAGTTGCCCTCCACACCGGGGTGGTCCATCACCTGCCAGAACATGCCGGTCTCCTCGTCCTGGAATTTGTGCACATCCTCAATGGTCTGCTTGAGCATTGCCATGATGCCGCGGTACTCGTTGTACAGCTGCTCGTCCATCCGCTCCAGCACGTCCACCATGGCTACCATGAACCAGCCCATGGCACGCAGCCAGAAGTTGGGGCTGCAGCCGGTGACGGGGTCGGCCCAGTACATCTGGCGGCTCTCATCATAGCCGTGGTAGTACAGGCCGGTCTTTTCGTCCCTCATGTGCTTTTTGATGTTCATGAACTGTTTGTAGCTGTCGATGCAGCCCTGCATCTTGTTAAAGCGGGTCTCGTACTCCATGTAGAAGGGCTGGGCCATGTAGGTGCCGTCCAGCCACACCTGCCACGGTAGATGTCCTTGTGCCAGAAGTTGCCCTCTTTGGTGCGGGGCTGGGTGGCCAGCTGGCTGCGGATGGTCTCGATGGCCTTGCGGTACTTTTCATCCCCAAAGATATCGTACAGGGTGAACAGGTTCTTGCCCTGATTTACGTTATCCAGATTGTACTCCTTGGGGTCGTAGGTCTTGATGGAGCCATCCTCCTGCACAAAGGAATCAATGAAGCTCTTGGAGAAGTTCAGATACTTCTCGTCGCCGGTGGTCATGTACAGGCTCAGGCAGGCCGTGATCATGCAGCCGTCGATGTAGTTCCACTTGTTGGGCTTGCCGCTGCGCACCTTCTCGATGTTCCACATGGGTGCTTCGGCGCTGGAATTGGCGATCAGGTAGTCCACGTAATCGCCCAGCATGGCAAGAATTTCTTCATGGGTCATGGTATCAGTCCTCCTCAAAATGGCCGACATTTGCAAAGTGCAGGCGTTCGCCTCGTAGCCTCGATCTTCACGTTGTGCAGGTCGATCTCCTTGACGTTCTCGGCGTAGATGGCCAGCTTCTTCACCAGAGGGCGGTTATCCGCCATAGCGGCCTGACCGGCCTCGGCATTGGGGTCAAAGGTGATCGTGACGTTCTTCATGGAAACGCGCTCAATAGGCTGCTCCGGCAGGCCGTCGAAGTAGCATCCCGCGAACTGAGCGTCGGTGGCGACGATGTCTCCATGGTCAGGCTGCCCAGCTTCGGGGTGTACTCGTCCACGGGCATGGCATCGCGGCACTGCACATAGGGGCCGTGGCCGTCCGGGTCACAGAAGTAGAACATGTTGATGACGAAGGGTGCCTTGACACCGCGCATCTCCACGTTGCGGAACACCAGCCCGTCGATGACGGCGGTGTTGCCGCGGCCACGGCGGGTCTTGACGCGCAGGCCGCGGTCGGTGTGATCCATCAGGCACTGGGTGACCACCATATCCTTCACACCGCCGCTCATCTCGCTGCCAATGACGATGCCGCCATGGCCTTTGTCCAACAGGCAGTTGCGGATAACGGTGTGCTCACAGCTCTTTTTCAGCTTCATGCCAAGGAATACCTTGCTGGCCTTCATGGCAATGCAGTCGTCGCCCACATGGATGTTCACGCCGATGATGCGGATATACTCGCAGCTTTCGGGGTCGATACCGTCGGTGTTGGGGGCATTGTAAGGATTGTTGATGTTGAAGTTCAGCAGGTCAAGGTGCTTGACAAAGATGGGGTGGATCGTCCACGAATAGCTGTTCTGCACCGTGATGCCGTGCAGGCAGATGTTCTCGCTGTCCACAGCAGCCACAGCGCGGGGCCGCCATGCGATGCGCTTGATCTTGGGCGTTACCCACCAGTCGCCGTTCTCGGCATCGCAGTCCAGCGTGCCCTCGCCGGTCACAACGACATCGTGCACCTGCGTGATGTTCAACAGACCCGCAAAGCTGTCCAGCGGGTTACCCTCCCAGCCGGTCAGGTAGTATTCATCCACCTCGTTCTCGCTGGGGATCACGCCGGGCAGGATGGGGTAGTGGGTGCGGTCATTGTCGCCCAGCAGCACAGTGCCCTTTTCAAGATAGAGGGTGGTGTTGCTTTTCAGGAACAGGCTGCAGGTGCGGTAGCGGCCTGCGGGCACGTACACTGTGCCGCCCTTGGGGCAGGTGGAAAGAGCCGCCTGCAGCTTGAGGGTGTTGTCCGTGGTGCCGTCGGCCACCAGACCGTAGCGGGAAGCATCCACAAAGAAGGTCTCGGCCTCGGTGGTAAAGGTGCAGGTCAGGCTTTCGCCCTCGGCCTGCACACCCACCGTGTACTCAGTACCGGGCAGCAGGGAGAACAGGGAGAACACGTTGGTCTGGCAGGCTTCGTAGACGGTCTTGCCGTTCAGGGTAACGGTGAACGGGTGGGCCGGACGATAGCACAGGCCGTTTTCCAGCTCGAAAACAGCGCTGCGCGTCATGGAACGAATAAGCGACAGATTCATGGGAGAACCTCCTGATGGTTTTGTCTTGCCCGCAGGAAGCGGACATGATATGATAAAGATTAGAATGAAGGAAACCCCTTCCGTCGAACCCTCGCGGGTTTGCCACTTCCATCCGTGATGGAGGCTTTGGCATACCGGAAAGCTTTTCCTCTTCGCCAGAGGCTCCCTCTTTGAGGGAGCTGGCGCGGCATCAGCCGCGACTGAAGGAGTTACCTATGAGATCAGAACGTGAAAAGATCACCGGCAAGGTGGCCGCTGCCACCCTGCGTCTGAATGCGAACCGCTACGAGCTGCCGCCGGATGAGACACCTGCTATCTGCTGCTGGTGTCGGAGGGCAGCGTCACGCTGGAATACGAGGGCGGGAATGTGCTGGTAAACCCCGGCAGCGCCGTGCTGCTTGGCCCCGGCGGCTGCCGCTTTGCACAGACCGGCAGCGCCGTGCCGCAGATCGTGGGGTGCCACTTTCCACTGGGGATGCTGCATGATTTGAAAACCACAGCCGGGCGGGATTTCGGCCGCCTGTTTGCGCCCGGGGAGCGCACAGTGCTGTATGCACCGGTACAGTGGCAGAGCCGCATCCGTACCCTGCTGGAAATGATGGCCAGCGCCAGCACCGAGCAGGATTACCCCGGCCCGCTGTACCTGCTGCTGATCCTGCACTATGTGGAGCAGGAGTGCATTGCCGAGAGCAGCGCCGTGGCGCGTCCCCACAACGAAACGGTGGAGCAGATCTGCGCCTACCTTGCGGCCAATTACCGGCAGAAGTTTTCCCTCACCGAGGTGGCGGCGCAGTTTTATCTTTCGCCCTACTACCTGAGCCGTTTGTTCCGGCGGGTAACGGGCCAGTCCATCGTGGATTACATCAACAACCGCCGCATCGAAGCGGCCCAGAAGCTGCTGGAAACGACCGAGCTTTCCATCAGTGCGGTAGCCGAGCAGACCGGCTTTGCCAGCGCCGCCCATTTCCGCCGGGTGTTCCGCGAGGTGATGGTACCGGCCCACTGCAGTACCGCAAAGGACATAAGAAATAAGAAACACCCCCTGCGCCATCTACGGGAACGGCACAGGGGGTGTTTGTTTGTATCAGATGATCTTATGCTGTGCGGGGAAAGGGCTTAGCCCTTGACGGCACCGGCAGAGATACCTTCAACGAACTGGTCCTGTGCACAGAAGAAAACGATCAGCTGCGGCAGGATGGAGATGAGGGACAGAGCAAGGATCTTGTTCCATGCGAAACCGGTATCACCGTCCATGGACAGCTTGACGAACAGGGACATCGGGTACTTACCGGGAGTACTGACGTAAAGCAGCGGACCCATGAAGTCGTTGCAGCTCCACATAAACTGGAACAGTGCGCAGGACACCAGAGCGGGGCCAAGCATGGGCACGATGACCTTGTACAGGGTCTGGAAGGAGGAGCAGCCGTCGATGGCAGCGGCTTCGTCCAGATCACGGGGGACATTGCGCATGAACTGCACCAGCTGGTAGACGAAGTAGGTCTCGGTCGCAAATGCGCAGTGCACCCAGATAGCCAGATAGAAGGGGCTGTCCAGCCAGCCGAACTTGTTGTACAGCAGGTACTGCGGCACATTCAGAACGACCTGCGGCAGGAACAGGGTGGCCAGCATGATGTTGAACATCAGCTTACGGCCGGGGAAATCGAAGCGGCCAAAGCCGTAGGCAGCCACACAGGCGGAGACCACCGTGCAGATCACCTTGGGGATGACGTAGCTGTAGGTGTTCAGCATGGCCTGCAGGATGTTGATGGAACCGCCGAAGTTGTTCAGTGCGCCGCGGTAGCCATCCAGAGTGGGGTGCTTGATCCACAGGCTGATGCCTGCAAAGATCTCGCTGTTGTCCTTAAAGGTAGCGCTGATCATCCACAGCAGAGGATAGATCATGATGACGCCGACCAGGATCAGGACGAAATACTTGAAGAAGGTCGCGATTTTATTCGATGCTTTCATTCCCATACTGGTCACCTTACCTTTCGTCAGAGTAGTAGACCCACTTCTTCTGGCTGGTGAATGCAATGATCGTCAGGATGCAGACGATGATGAACATGATCCATGCCAGAGCGGATGCCATACCCATGTCATAGGACTTGAATGCGTAGTTGTAAACCAGCAGAGAGATCAGCGTGGTGGAACCACGGGGGCCGCCGTTGGTGATGATGTACGGGCCATTGAACTCCTGGAAAGCCTGGCAGATCTGAGTGACCAGGTTGTAGAAGATGATGGGGGTGATCATCGGAACAGTGATGGAGAAGAACTGACGCCACTTGCCGGCACCATCAATGGTAGCGGCTTCGTACAGGTCTGCAGGCACGCCCTTCAGAGCGGCCAGAAACAGCACCATGCAGAACCGAACTGCCAGATGCGCAAAAAGCAGATGATCACAGCGCGTAGCTGGGGTCAGACAGCCACTCGGGGCCCTGCACCAGACCAAAGGTGACAGCGCGCAGCACGGTGTTGAGCAGGCCGTCCACGCTGAACACAGCCTTCCACAGAACGGCGATCGCAACAGAGCCGCCCAGAATGGAGGGGATGTAGTACACAGTACGGAACAGGTTGACGCATGCGATCTTGAAGTTCAGGATGTATGCGATGAACAGCGCAAAGACCAGCTTCAGAGGCACGGTGATGAAAGCGTACTTGAAGGTGATGATCAGCGCCTTGGTGATCTTGGTGGTGGTAAAGGCCGTGATGTAGTTGGCCAGACCAACGAACTGGGTACCGCTCTTGAAGAAGTTCATATCGGTGAAGCTGTAGTACAGCGACTGACCGAAGGGAACTGCCTTAAAGACGACGAAGCCGATGATCCAGGGGATCAGATAAAACAGACCCTGATATTTGTCCAGCCATTTCTGGAACGGGGTGCGCCCGATGGCGGGAGCATTGCTTTCTTTCATCTGGGAAATCCTCCTTTTTAAGGAATTTCGGAGCATGAGACGGACGAAGGGGTAACAGACTGGATACAGCTTTGTCAAGATTTTGTAATATATCTTTGACAAAAAAGGGGCATCTGCCGGTCGGGCGGCAGGTGCCCCTCAGGTTCAGTCAAAGGGTGCCCTTTTCTGTGCGTGACCGCACACGGCGGCACTCAAAAATGTAACTTAGCCGATGGTGTAGCCAACAGACTCCATGCCGTCCAGCAGGGTGTCAACAACGTCTGCGCCGGCAACGCCGTCGTAGTCAACGGTATCGAACACTTCCTGATAGATGCCGGTGCCGGAAGCCTTCAGGTCGTTGTTCTCGAACAGGGGATCCAGCTTGTTGGTGGTGAAAGCCATGACCTTGGCATTTGCCTCAGCACCAGATCCTTGACAGCGCCGGCAGCCTGAGCAGCAGCCAGACCAGCCTTGGAAGCGGGGATGCCGCACTCGGAACCCATGATGGAAGCGCCCTTCTCCTCGTTCAGCAGGAAGTTGATCAGGGTAGCAGCCTCGGCAACGCACTTGCTGGTCTTGGTGATGGCCAGACCCATGGAGACCTTGGAGAAGCCGCCGTTGTTGTCGCCGAACTTGATCTCTTCGCCAACGGTGAAGCCGTCCTTGTTGGCATCATCCAGAGCGGAGGAGTACTTGGAAGCAGCGGAATCCCACTCGAAGATGCCTGCGATCTTACCGGTGATCCACTCGTTGGACTGGTGGGTAGCGGTATCAGAGTTTGCGGAGTAGTAGGTCTTCAGGTTCATCATGACGTGGCCATCCACCAGGCTCTTGATGAAGTCGATGCCCTCAGCAATCTCGTCCTCGGTGTAGTTCAGGGTAGAGGTGACGGGGTCAGCCCAGTCCTTGCCGTACTTGGACTCGAGGTAGAACACCATCAGGATCATACGGTCGTATCGCCCAGATGCATGGGGTAGTAATCGTCGCCCAGCTTCTCCTTGAATGCCTTGCCGGCAGCCATCAGATCATCCAGAGACTTGGGAACTTCGGTGATGCCAGCCTTGTTGAAGGTGGTCATGTTCCAGAAGAAGATACGGCCGGTCATGGAAACGGGCACGCACTGCTGGCTGTTTGCAACGTAGCAGGCGTCCATGCAGCGTCATCCCACTGGGTCAGATCCAAGAACTTGGAAACGGTGTTCAGGTCCACGAACTTGCTGCCGTCGGCAGAGTAGTTGTACAGCCAGTTCCAGTTCACCTGGCACACATCCTGTGCGTTGCCTGCGATGAAGGCAGCTGCCATCTTCTCTTCCCAGCCGGACCATGCGGCGAAGGTGGGCTCGATGGTGATGTTGGTGTGCTCAGCCTGGAACTCCTTGATGGCGTTCTGGTAAGCCTCGTGACGGCTGTCGCCGCCCCACCAGCTGATGGTCATGGAAACAGGGCCGTCAGACAGTGCCAGCTCTCGTCTGCAGAAGCAGCGGGAGCGGAAGAAGCGGTGGAAGCAGCAGAGCCGGATGCAGCAGAGTTGCCGCCGCAGGCAGCCAGAAGGCCGGCAGCGCCCACAGCGCCGGTGACCTTCATGAAATCACGACGAGAAATTGCCTTGCTCATTTTCGTTCTCCTCCTAAATACAGAAAACATCATCTCGAACGGGGGTCTGCACATACCCCGTTGTATACAATTATGATAACAAAACAACAACCAAAAAGAAAGACGCAAATTGCAGATATCTAAACAAAAAACGTACAAATATTGCTCTTGTTTCCGCGCAAGAATTGACGCCTTCGCCGAAATGAATAAACTTGGCTCGAAAAACTGTGCAACATGTATACTTCGCTATTTTGCATAGAAAACTGGGATGCATCATGGGAGGAACGTCGAATTTTGCAATAATTTTGTAAACATTCCGTTTTAGAACGTGGAAGCGTTGCATACATTGTGGACGAACAACAGCTTAAAAAGCCCGGACGGGAGCCTTTGAACTGATATATCAATAGTGCAAAAAATGTTCACTCTGATATATCAATTGTTTGCGGCAGTCCCCCGGCACCGGTCTGCAGACATGGAAATCGGTGCTTCTTCGCCCTTTTGGGGGGTGAAAAAGCACCGACAGCGACATATTTTGCGCTGCTGCGTGGACTGCGCCTGTGGGCCGGGAATAAAAAAGAAAGGCTGCCGTGTCGTTGGACACAGCAGCCTTGTATACAAGTTTATTCGACCCGCGAAGCAGCTTTTTCGGCGTAGAACGCGCGCTTTGCCTTGAAGTAGCACTGAGGCACATGCTCACGTACTGCACATCGTTTTCCAAATCGATGGCCACCTGCTCGCCCTCAAAGACGAATCTGCCGTTCACCCTGCGGCAGTTGCAGATGCCTTGCGGCCGCAGGTGCAGATAGTCTTCATCTCCTCGATGGTGTGGGCCAGCTCCAGCAGGCGGGTAGAGCCGGGAAAGCCCTTGAGCGAAAAATCTGCCGCAGGCCGTAGCAGATCACCGGAATGTTCAAATCCACCGTGACCATGAACAGCTGTTCTGCCTGCTGCGCAGTGAAAAACTGGCTCTCGTCGCACAGCACGCAGGCCAGCGGCGCACCGTCAGCGTTGGCCGTGCGCACGGCCTCGAACACATCCGTCTCCGGCGGGATCAACAGATCAGCTTGCGGCGCACGCCCAGACGGCTCACCAGCTCACCGCCGCCCTTGGTGTCCACCTGTGGCTTGAGGATCAGCACCCGCATCCCCTGTTCTTCGTAGTTGTGGGCTACCTGCATCAGGGCGGTGCTCTTGCCGCTGTTCATTGCGCCGTAACGGAAATACAGTTTTGCCATTTGAAAAACTCTCCTTATAGAAGAAAAGACTGCTGCACTTATTTTTATTTTTAGCGTCCTCGCCCTCTCAGCTTCGCGTTGCTCAGCAGCTCTCCCAAAGGGAGAGCCCTTGGCAAAACCGGAAACTTGACCATACTGCCAAAGCCTCTCACTCTGGGAGAGGTGGCATTGCGTTAGCATGACGGAGAGGCGAGCCCGCTGCTCTTGTGCAACAGTCTCTATTTCTTTTTATTTACTATAGATAGGTATATTCAGTCCTGATTGCGCAGGCGGTAGCAAGCTCATCAGGCTGTCGCCCAGATGGACGTTCTCCACCACCACATCGGGATACGGCACAGAGAGGTCATAGTGGGAGAAGTTCCAGAAGCCCTCGATGCCAGATCCACCAGACGGCCGCTGACCTGTTCCGCACCGTCGCGGGGCACACAGAGCACTGCGACCTTGGGTGATGCTCGGCACAGAAAGACTCCAGCTCGTCGATATGGCGGATCTGGATGCCGCTGATCTCCTTGCCCACCTCGCTCTGTGCCACATCAAAGGCGGCGATCAGGCGGTAGCCGTTGGTGTCGGTGGTGATAAAGCGGCTCACTGCCTTGCCCAGACGGCCGCAGCCGATCAGGATGGTGGGCAGGCGGTCGCCGTTGCCGAACAGCAGGCCTTCCAGAATGGAGAGCAGGTTTTCCACCGAGTAGCCGATGCCCTGCCGGCCATTCACATCGCCGATGCAGTTGAAGTCCTGCCGTACCTGCGAAGCGGTGGTGCCCATCTGAGCAGCCAGCTCGCGGGAGGAAATGCTGTTGATGCCGTCTGCCTGCAGAGAGCACAGATAGCGGTAATATTTGGGAAGACGCTTGATAACGGGAAGCGAAGCCCTTGCAGGAGTGTTCATAGAATACTTTCTCCTTTCGCTCTATCGCAGTACTTGCCGCAGCTGCCTGCTTTACAGATACGGCGCAGAGAAACCCCGATCCGTTTACGGGTTCATATTGCAGATATTACAGTCAATTATTTAAAGTATACTGCACCGATGGAGAATGTCAAATCATTCTCAAAAAATTTTATGAAATGTTACCGCTTTTTTTGCTGCAGCGGGTCTGCATAGCCGGCACAGGCTGGGGAATGCTGACAGAAAACGCAGGAGGAAAGCATATGAATGATGAAACGCAGCTGACCGACGCGCATCGGCTGGAAAAGGAAGAGATCGAAGATCTGGGCACGGTCACGCTGGCCCGCGGGGAGCATGTGATCCACTGCCTGACCGTCATCGGCCAGATCGAAGGCCATTCGGAAGCGCCGCAGGGCCAGAAGACCACGAAGTATGAGCATGTCATCCCGCAGCTGGTGGCCGCGCAGGAAGACCCCCGCATCGAGGGCCTGCTGGTGCTGCTGAACACGGTAGGCGGGGATGTGGAAGCGGGCCTTGCGCTGGCGGAGCTGATCGCCAGCGTGTCCAAACCCAGTGCAACGCTTGTGCTGGCGGCGGGCACTCCATCGGTATCCCGCTTGCCGTCAGCGCCCGGCGCAGTTTCATCGTGCCCACAGCCACCATGACCGTGCACCCGGTGCGGCATTCCGGCGTCATTCTGGGGGTGCCGCAGACCATGCGCAGCTTTGAGCAGATGCAGCAGCGCATCACCGGCTTTGTGGCGGCCCACAGCGGCATGACCGAAAAACGCTACACCGACCTGATGCTCCACACCGGCGAGCTGGTGATGGACATGGGCACCGTGCTGGATGGACGCCGGGCCGTGAAGGAAAAGCTCATTGATGAGCTGGGCGGGCTTTCGGATGCGCTGGCGTGGTTGTATAAAGAGATTGAACGCAAATGAAGGCCGATTTTGTACAACAATAGGTTTGCCATTTTCTTCCCTGCGTGGTACAATAATAAAATCAAATAGTGTGTCTACTACAAACGCGGGGAACAAAGAAACATGGCAACAAAAAAACGTAAAACGACAACACGGCGCGCAGCATCGCGCAAAAAACGCGCAGAACAGCGGCTTCCGGCGGGGCTTGGCACCCTGTTTGCAGGCCTTTTGCTGGTGGTGCTGGCCTTTGTGGAGGGAGATTCGGCATGGAAGGCCCTGCACGATGTGCTGTTCGGACTTTTTGGCTGCGGCAGCTTTGTACTGGGCGCGGCAGTGTGCTGCCTCGCTGTGCAGTATACCCGGGGCGAAGACCTTCTGCCCAAGATCTTCAAGCTGGTTCTGGGCTGGTGTTTGCCTGCGGCACGGTGATCGTTTTTCCGATATCCAGCCGCAGGGCATGTCGGCATTCCAGATGACAGCTGCCTGCTACGCAAACGGCGTGAATGCATGGATCGGCGGCGGTGCGTTGGGCGCACTGCTGGGCGGCAGCTGCTGCTGCTGTGCGGACGGCCTGCGGCAACCCTTATCATGATCGTGCTGGCACTGTGTGTCAGCCTGTACATTTTTGATCTGACCCCGGCAGAGGTGTGGCAATGGCTGTGCGCTGCGTTTGGCGGCGTGCACGCAAAGGGTGCGGCCATGGCGCAGCAGAGCGCAGCCGC
>ENA-OQER01000154-OQER01000154.1-human-gut-metagenome-genome-assembly--contig:-NODE-154-length-37644-cov-13.632273_pt1 | contig 37644 bp, 39 predicted proteins | sample MGYA00242797_ERZ504639 | MGnify/ENA primary metagenome ERZ504639 (study PRJEB26092, sample SAMD00036306) | human gut metagenome | host: Homo sapiens | study: EMG produced TPA metagenomics assembly of... | reverse complement strand
AAAAATACTTATGACAGAGATAATTATAATTTAATTGACCGATTTTGATTTATTTTAGCAGATTTCACCCATTTTACGATTGACTTTGAATGAGTTTGAGTGATATAATAATCTTGAAATGAGGTGAGCTTATGTTAACACAAGATCGTCATTGTGCTATTTTAAATTTACTAAAAACTAAATCTAGCGTTACTTTATTAGAATTAACTACTTTATTAAATACATCTGAATCTACTATTCGTCGTGATTTGACAGCACTTGATAAAGCTGGAAAGCTCCGTAAAGTCTATGGCGGAGCAACTAGCATTGATTTTTATACTGCTGATGAAAAAGACATTCACACTAAACATGATTTACAAATTACAGAAAAGAACTTAATCGCCAAAAAAGCTGCTAGTTTAGTAAAACCTCATGATTTAATTTATATTGATGCTGGTACTACTACAGAATTAATCATCGACCATTTAACTGAAAAAAAAGCAACCTATATAACAAATGGCATTATTCATGCTCAAAAATTAACTGATAAAGGTTTTAATGCTTTCATCATTGGTGGTCAATTAAAAAAATCTACTGGAGCTATTATCGGCACAACATCTATCGAAAATCTTCAACCTTATAATTTTACTAAAGGCTTCTTTGGCACAAATGGTATTAGCTTCAGGCAGGGTTTTCTACTCCTGATAGTGTTGAAGCTTGTGTGAAAAAAACTGCTTTAAAACACTGTCAAGAAGCTTATGTCTTGGCTGACTCCACTAAATTTGACCAAATAACACCTATAACTTTTGCTAACTTAGAAGATGCCATCATCATCACTGACATCTTAAAAGATAAAAAATATCTTGATTATACAAATATCATGGAGGTGTTGTAAATGATTTATACTGTAACATTTAATCCTGCTATCGATTACATTGTTCGCATGCCAGAATTTATTGCTGGAGCTACTAACCGTGTAAATTATGAACAAGTTTTAGGTGGCGGAAAAGGTATAAACGTTTCTATCGTATTGAAAAATCTTGGTATTGATAGTACAGCTTTAGGCTTTATTTCCGGTTTCACTGGAAAAGAAATCATTCGCCAGCTTCATAGCTTTGGTTGTAAAAGTGATTTCATTGAATTACCAAATGGCTTTTCTCGTATAAATGTAAAAATTAAAACAAATGACGAAGAAACTGAAGTAAATGGTCAAGGCCCTGATATTCCAGCAAATGCTATTGAAGAATTATTTGCTAAATTAGATAAATTAACTGCTGGTGATACTTTAGTTTTAGCTGGTAGTATTCCTAAAACTTTGCCAGATGATATCTATGAAAAAATCATGGCTCGTTTAGAAAATCGCAACATCAATATCGTTGTTGATGCTACTAAAAATCTCTTACTTAATGTTTTAAAATATCGTCCATTCTTAATCAAACCTAACAACCATGAATTAGCTGAAATGTTTAATGTTACTTTAACTTGCAATGATGACATTATCACTTATGCTAAAAAACTCCAAGATATGGGAGCGAAAAATGTATTAGTTTCTATGGGTAAAGATGGTGCTATCTTAGTCGCTGAAGACGGTTCCATAACATATAGCCCTGTTCCTAAAGGAAAATTAGTAAACTCCATCGGTGCTGGTGATTCCATGGTTGCTGGTTTCTTAACAGGCTATATTGAAACAAATAGCTATGAAAAAGCTTTCTATATGGGAGTTGCTACTGGTTCTGCTTCTGCTTTCTCTGAAAATTTAGCAACTCGCAGTGAAGTTGAAGCTTTATTAAAAACTTTAAATAACTAACTTAATAAAAGTTAATAATATTAAGGAGATATATTAAATGAAAATTACCGACTTATTAAAACCAGTTAGTATTCAATTAAATGTTGCTCCGCCAAAATCCAAAACTGAAGCTATTGAAATCTTAGCTGATTTAATGGAAAAAAGCGGTAACCTCAATGACAAAGAAGAATACTTAAAAGCCGTAATAGCTCGTGAAGAATCTGGTTCCACTGGATTAGGCGATGGTATCGCTACACCACATGCAAAAAGCGCTGCTGTAAAAGAAGCTGGTCTTGCTGCTATGGTTATTCCTGATGGTATGGACTTTGAAGCTTTAGATGGCAATCCATCTCGCTTATTCTTCATGATTGCAGCTCCAGATACTGCAAGCGATTTACATGTAGAATTATTAAGTAAACTCGCTATGATGGTAATGGATCCTGATTTTAAAGAATCCTTAATCGCTGCAAAATCTGTAGATGAATTCTTAAAATTAATCAATGATAAAGAAAATCCACCAACTGAAGAAGAAACTAAAGCAGAAACTGCACCTGCCAAAGAAGAAACTTCTACTGGTTATGATGTGTTAGCTGTTACAGCTTGCCCTACTGGTATCGCTCATACTTATATGGCAGCTGAATCCTTAGAACAACATGCTAAACGCAAAAATATTTCCATCAAAGTTGAAACAAATGGCGCTGGCGGTAGAAAAAATATATTAACTGATGAAGATATCGCTAATGCAAAATGTATTATCGTTGCTGCTGATAAAAATGTACCAATGGCTCGTTTCAATGGTAAACACGTTATCATTACTAAAGTAGCTAATGGTATCAATAAAGCTGATGAACTTTTAGATAAAGCAATGGCTCAAGATGCTCCTATCTATAAAGGTTCTGGCGATGATGACAGTGCTTCCACTTCTTCTAGTGAAAATGAAAGTATCGGTCGTCAACTTTATAAACACTTAATGAATGGTGTTTCTCATATGCTTCCATTCGTTGTTGGCGGTGGTATCTTAATCGCTATTGCATTCTTAGTCGATGTTTATGATCCAGCTAATCCTTCTAATTTCGGTTCTAATACTCCACTTGCTGCCTTCTTCAAAAATGTCGGCGGTGTTTCTTTCGGATTTATGCTTCCTGTACTTGCTGGATTTATCGGTATGAGTATTGCTGACCGCCCAGGTCTTGTTGCTGGTTTCGTTGGTGGTGCTATGGCAAACACTGGTGGTTCTGGTTTCTTGGGTGCTTTAATCGCAGGTTTTGCTGCTGGTTATATCATTTTAGGTCTTAGAAAAGTTTGCAAAGTATTACCTGAGTCTCTCGAAGGTATCAAAACTATCTTAATCTATCCTTTATTTGGTGTATTATTGATGGGTATTGCTATTACCTTCATTATCAACCTCCTGTAAGTGCTATTAATACATGGCTTGTTGAAACATTAAAAGGTATGGATCCTAGTAGCCGTATTTTAATCGGTATTATCGTTGGCGGTATGATGTCCATCGATATGGGTGGCCCATTCAACAAAGCAGCATATGTAACAGGTACTGCTCTTTTAGCTGATGGTGAATTTGGTATTATGGCTTCTGTTATGGCCGGCGGTATGGTTCCTCCAATCGCTATTGCTCTTTGTACTACATTCTTTGGCAATCGCTTCACTGAAGCTGAAAGAAAATCTGGTATCACAAACTATGTAATGGGATTATCTTTCATCACTGAAGGTGCAATTCCATTTGCTGCTGCTGACCCTGCTCGTGTAATTCCATCTTGTGTTATCGGGTCTGCTGTGGCTGGTGCTTTGTCTATGGCTTTTGAATGTACTCTTCGTGCTCCACACGGTGGTATTTTCGTTGTTCCAACAATCGGAAATCCTCTCATGTACTTATTAGCTATAGCTATAGGTGCTGTCGTTTCTATGATTCTCTTAGCTATCTTAAAAAAACCATTAAATAAATAATAATATAAAATCAATGCAGATTAATTTCTGCATTGATTTTTTATTGACCAAAGCTAACAAATAAGGCTCTAATACTTGCAAAACAGTGTAAACTTTTATAAAATAATATTAAGAAATATACCATAATATAATTTACTTTTAGTCATTTTATTCAGATATATAAATCCCTATTTCTAGCTATAATTAAATTTAAAACTATATTAAATTTTATATTAGTAGGCAGATATCGTTATATTCCAATTTACAATATATTGCTTATTTAGCTAATATATATATACATTAGTAGTATTATTTATATTTTTGTATAGCTAAAATTTATTATAATATCATTTTTATTTATAGTCATTAGGAGGTATTTACTATATTGGAAACTCGCACTAATCAAAAGGAAAAACTTCACATTATAGCAATAAAGGGTAAATTAGATATATCTACTGCACAACAAGCAAAAATTGAAATTTTAGATAAAATGACTTCTGGTGACAATATTATAATTGATATGTCTGATTGTAATTACATTTCTAATTATGGTCTATATTTACTTTCTAATATTGCCAACAAAGCTAAATTATTAAATATAAAAGCAATCTTTGTTTCCATAATTGATAAAATATCAGAAATATTTGATTTAACAGGTTTAACAGATACAATTGAACTCGCTCCTTCAATTATGATGCTATAAAAAAATATGCTCTGATACATTAATGAGGTGTTATCATGCAATTAGATATTCTGCCTACTGATACGTTCAAACAATTTAAAATTAGACGCGGATTTTTCCGCTTAAACGGCTCCTCTATTGTTCCTGGAGGAGTTAATTTTTGCATATATTCAGCCGGTGCTACAAGTTGTGAATTAGTATTATTCAAAAACAGAGCACCTAAACCTTTTGCGATAATTCCATATCCTGAAAATTATCGTGTTGGCAACGTTTTTGCATGATTGTACTCGATTTAGATTATGAAAATATAGAATATGGTTTTCGCATTGATGGAAAATATGATAAAACCACTGGCGATATTTACGACCGTCGCAAAATCATTTTAGACCCATACGCTAAAATGGTCTCTGGTCGCAATGAATGGGGTAAATTGCCAGATAAAGATAATATATTTCAATATCGTTCCAAAGTAGTAATTAGTGATTTTGAATTAGACTCTGATTTACCACAAAAAACAGACCATGGTGATTTAATCATTTATGAAACACATTTACGTGGTTTCACTCGTCATGAATCTTCCAAAGTAAAACACCCTGGGACTTATGCTGGATTTATTGAAAAAATTCCTTATCTCAAAGAATTGGGTATCAATGCTGTTGAATTTTTACCAATCTTTGAATTTGATGAAAACGAAGATGTCATTAACGATACTATTCGTTATGATAGTAAAGGTAATCGCCTTTTAAATTATTGGGGTTATAATCCAATATCTTTTTTTGCGCCTAAAGCAGGCTATGCTGCTAGTGGAAAATACTCCATGCAAAATTATGAATTTAAAAATCTAATTAAAGAATTACATAAAAATAATATAAAAGTTATTCTTGATGTTGTTTTTAATCATACAGCAGAAGGCGATGAACGTGGCCCATATATATCCTTTAAGGGTATTGATAATAAAGCCTATTATATTCTAGGGCCAAATGGTGAATATTATAATTTCAGTGGTTGTGGTAATACTTTAAATTGCAATAATCCAATTGTTCGCCAAATGATTTTAAACTGTCTACGCCATTGGACAGCTGAATATCATATTGATGGCTTCCGTTTTGACTTAGCTTCCATCTTAGGACGCAATCAAGATGGTTCTCCTATGAGTAACCCTCCACTTTTAGAATTATTGACCTTCGACCCATTGCTCAATAATACTATTTTAATTGCTGAAGCATGGGACGCTGGTGGATTATATCAAGTAGGTACATTCCCTGCTTATGGTAAATGGTCTGAATGGAATGGTCATTATCGTGATGATGTTCGCCATTTCCTCAAAGGTGATTTAGGTTTTGCTCAAGCTATAGTAAATCGTATCACTGGTTCTGAAGATATTTATAATCCTTCTAATCGAGGTAATTATGCTTCCATCAACTTCATTACTTGTCATGATGGCTTCACATTGTGGGATTTATTCTCTTACAATGAAAAACACAATGAAGAAATGGTTGGAATAATACAGATGGTGCTAATGATAATATCAGTTGGAACTGTGGTGTTGAAGGCGAAACAACAGACCCTGAAATTTTGACTTTACGTAGAAAAATGGTACGCAATGCTGCAACAATCTTATTCTGTAGCATTGGTATTCCTATGCTTTTAGCTGGTGATGAATTCTGTAATTCTCAATTTGGCAATAATAATGCTTACTGCCAAGATAATGAAACTTCATGGTTGAATTGGAACCAATTACAAGAAAATCATGATATGTTCTTATTCTTCAAACAGCTAATTGCGTTTAGAAAAGAACACCCTCTTTTCCGCCGTGCTTCTGAGGGTACACCTAAAAATTATCCTGCTGTAAGCTTACATGGTATTAATCCATGGCAATTTGACTCTTCTCATGGCAATCGTGTTGTCTGTATTATGTTGACAGGCAAAACAGAAGATGGTCGTGATGATTTTATCTATATTGCTATCAATGCTCACTGGGAAAATCATCGCATTAATTTACCATCACTTCCACATGATACGCTTGGCAGTTAATTATCAATACAGAATTTGATGATAAAGCATTTATCAAACCACAAAATAGACCTAAAATTTACCAACAAAATACATTAAATGCTAGGTCTGTATCTGTATATAATGCTATAATATAATTATTATATATTTGAGGAGGGATTTTTATGTCTCAAAAATTTTATATTTGTTCACACTGCGGTAATATCATTGCTTTTGTAAAAGATAAAGGCGTGCCTGTTATCTGCTGTGGTGAAAAAATGAAAGAAATTATTCCTGGTACTACTGATGCTGCTGTAGAAAAACACGTTCCTGTGATTTCTCAAGAAGGAAATATTGTTACTGTTTCTGTAGGCTCTGTTGAACATCCTATGATTCCTGAACATTATATTGAATGGATATCACTTGAAACAAATAAAGGCAATCAACGTAAGGTACTACAACCTAATACTCCTCCAACAGCTCAATTTGCTCTTTTAGATGGTGAAGAAGTAATTACAGCTTATGCTTATTGCAATCTTCACAGCCTTTGGAAAGCTTAATATAAAAACAAAGCCACTCATTATTTATCACTATAATGAGTGGCTATTTTATTTTTATATCCAGTTTCAAATCGACAATATTTTTTAATTCTTTGCCATCTATCAAAGCTTGCAAATTACCTTTAGCGATATTCACTATGTTATCTAAGGTCTTTGCCAAATGATATTGACCTGCTGTATGTGGTGTAATATGCAGATTTTTTGTCTGCCATAAAGCACTTGTTTGTGGTAATGGCTCTATATGCGTTACATCAATAGCAGCACCTGCTAAATGATTTGAATTTAAAACTTCTATTAAATCATCTTCAACTACAGCACTTCCACGACCTGCATTAATAAAGAAGGCACCTTTTTTCATCAAAGCGAATTTTTCTTTATCAAAAATCTGATAAGTCGCTTTCGTTCCTGGCAATACAGTAGCTACTATATCAACTTTAGGTAAATACTCATTTAATTTATCTAGACTAACTAATTCATCTACATAGTCTGGTTTTTCACCAAGGCGACGCTTAATACCGATGACTTTTGCACCTAGGGCTTTTACTCGTTTAGCAAAACAACTTCCTATATCACCTAAACCCACGACTAAGATAGTAGACTCAAAAATAGAAGTTACTTCGCCTTCATCTTTCCATAGAGATTGTTTTTGATTATCGTGATAACTATATAATTTTTTCTGCATAGCCATCAATACAGCAAGCATATATTCAGATAAAGCTAAACATATGCCCTGTAGCATTAGTCAATATAGTTTGCATTGGCAAAATACCTTTTTCACAATATCCATCAGTACCTGCGCTATTTAATTGCAACCATCTTAAATTTTTAGCATCTTTCAATAGACTCGGCTTAACATTGCCAATAATCGCTTCCACATTTTCCACTAATTCTTTGTCTGGATTGCGTTCATAAATAAATTCTACTTGAGGAAAATTTTGAGCCATTAATGCTTTATGCTTATCTTTAAATGGCATCACTACTAAAACTTTCATCTATATCACCTCTATATTTTAACAAAAACCTTCAAAAAATACTCTAACTAATTTTTCTAAAGATTTTTGGTCATCTTTCCCCATAGTTTCTCGTGCTGAATGCATAGCTAAAATAGGAATACCTACATCTAATGTTCTCATAGTCAATAAAGCGGAAGCCATCGAGCCTATAGTTGACCCACCTGGAATATCTGAATTATTTACATACATCTGATAATTTATTTTATATTTTTCACATAAAGCTCTTACGATAGCAATAGCTTCAGCATCTCCTGCATACGATTGACTAGCTGCCATTTTTATAGCCAAACCTTTATTTAATATTGGTTTATTAGTCAAATCATTTTTTTCTACATAATTAGGGTGCATAGCATGAGCTACATCTATAGATAACATAAAGCTCTTTGCTAAATCTGCCAAAAATGCCTGTCTAGTATAACCAAAAGCCATATAAATGCGTTCAATTACATTTGATAAAACATTAGAAGCTCCGCCCTGTTTTGTTCTACTGCCCACTTCTTCATTATCAAATAAAACGGCTATATCTAAACCTACCTTACGCTTGTCAGCATAATTCCTTCAATACAAGCTTTAACAGAAGTTATATTATCTAATCTAGGTGCTGTTACTAATTCACCTGCAAAACCTAAATAATACGGAGTTTCCACCTGATATACAGTTAAATCATAGCTCAAAATATCCTCTTGAGCGCAAGATAATTCTTCAGCTAACAACTTAATTAATTTACTATTATCATTTGCTAATTCATCTTCACTATTATTTTCAGTTTGCATAAAAGCTAAAGGCAACATTTCTTTTTGTTTACTTATACTTTTACCAGAATTAATACTTCTATCCATGTGAATAGCAAGATTAGGAATAATCATCAATGGTCGTTTAAAATCTACAAATTTCACATCTGGCTGATAACAATCTTGACCTTTCAAAACGACTTTTCCCGCTATGGATAATGGTCTATCAAACCATGTATTTAAAATCATACCACCATAAACTTCTACATTTAATTTGCCATAATCATTTTGCATAATATCAGCACTAGGTTTTATCTTTAAACAAGGAAAATCTGTATGACTGACAGCAATTTTCATACCTTCACGCAAATTTTGATGTGGAATAAATGCAATCAATGTTGAATCATATATCTTCGTAAAATATTTTTTATCTGCTTTTAACTGCCAATCTTCACTAAAATTAACTTCTTCAAAGCCATTTTTTATCAAATATGATTGTGCATTTAAAACTGTATGAAATGATGATGTTGAATTGTTAATAAAATTAAATAATGAACCTGTGTAACTCATAAAATCAATCCTCAAAAAATTTAATAAAAATTCTATCAAATTTATTATACTAATATAAATTTATAACATTCAATAACTATTTATAAAAATAAAAAAGAGTATGGCTTACACCATACTCTTTTAATAATCCTATCTATATCAAATTATTTACCGAAGTAACGTTTTAAGAGGCCATTGAAGCCACAGCCATGACGAGCTTCGTCTTTAGCCATTTCATGAACTGTATCATGAACTGCATCTAAGCCAAGTTCTTTAGCTAAAGTAGCAAGTTCTTTTTTACCAGCGCATGCACCATGTTCAGCAGCAACACGGAGTTCAAGATTTTTCTTAGTGCTGTCAGTTACAACTTCACCGAGAAGTTCAGCAAATTTTGCAGCATGTTCTGCTTCTTCAAAAGCATAACGTTTGTAAGCATCAGCGATTTCAGGATAACCTTCACGTTCAGCAACACGGCTCATAGCGAGGTACATACCAACTTCTGTGCATTCGCCAGTGAAGTTCTGCTGTAAACCTTCGATAATGCGAGGGTCAGCACCTTTTGCTACGCCTACACGATGTTCGTCAGCGAATACTAATTCACCGGATTGTTCTACAAATTTATCTGCTGGTGCTTTACAAATTGGGCACTGTTCTGGTGCGCTTTCACCTTCATATACATAACCACAAATACTGCAAACCCATTTTTTCATTATAAATTCCTCCAATACTTAGATATATACACATTAAATAAATTGATAATTTCTAATTCCTTATCAATATTGTTTGTTCCTTATGTGTATATTATATGATTATACTAGCAATAAATCAAACGGCAAAAATTCCATATTATCTCCTTTTTTCTCCTATTTTCTTTTATATTCTTCATTATTCTATGTTTTACTAAACAAAATTAATTTTTTATAGCTTTTTTTTACTTTTTAATAATTATTATCATTTAGTTATATGCTTAAAAAAATACATTAAATAAACTGTAGATATACTTATTTTATGATACAATTAATATACGAAGAATTTAAAATATGAGGATATTCACTCCAGGGAGGTTTTTTTGTTGATAGGTATTATAGTTACAGGACATGGTAACTTTGCATCTGCCTTGCTTCATCTATTGAAGTTATTGCTGGCAAACAAGATAAATTTGAAGCGATTGATTTTCCTATCGGTTCTACAAATACAGAATTAGCTAAACAATTACAAGAAGCTGTTGACCGCTTAAATTGTTCTGATATTATTTTTTGCACAGATATAGCAGGCGGTACACCTTTTAATCAAAGCGTTATTTTATCCACACATTTACCAAATAGTAAAGTTATCAGTGGAACTAATGTTCCTGTTTTATTAGAAGCACTCTTTAGCAGAGCTAATCAAACAGCTTTAAGTTTATCTGAAATTTTAGTTGATAGTCATCAGTCCAGAATTCAAGTATTCCAATCTCGTTCTCAAAATAAAAAAAATCGAGGAAGTGTTCTTAATGACTAAAATTGCTATTAAGGCTCAAAAAATTTTTACTGCAGATTTTATTGAAAACAATAATTATCTAATTGTTGAAGATAATAAATTTGCTGGTTTTCTTTCTAAAGAAGACGTCGAAAAAGAAAATATTCCTGTAAAAGAATATAATGATGCATTCATTATTCCAGGTCTTATTGATACTCATATCCATGGTGCTGTAGGTCATGACACTATGGACTCCACTCCAGAGGCTTTAAAAAATATTGGGGATTATCTTTTAACTCAAGGTACTACTACATGGATGCCAACTACAGTAACAGCTCCACTTGAAGATATCTATAAAGCTATTGCCAATGTAGCTGAATGTAAAGATACATTAAATAGTGCTCGTATTCTTGGTATGTTCATTGAAGGACCTTATATCACAAGTAAACACAAAGGAGCTCACCCTGAAGAACATATTCGCCCATTAAATAAAGAAGAAATCGAAAAAATGGCTGAATATAACACTGTAAAATCCATTATCATTGCACCTGAAAAAGAAGATGCACCAAAATTCACTAAATGGATAACACAAGATTTAAAAATCAAAGTTTCCTTAGGTCATAGCAGTGCAAATTACGAAGAAGCTTGTGCTTGTTTTGATATGGGTGCTGATGCTGGTGTTCATACTTACTGTGCTATGGAACAACTCCATCATCGCAATCCTAATTTATTAGGTGCTATCATGACTCGCAATGATGTATATGCCGAACTCATTGCTGATGGTATTCATGTTTCTTTACCAGCTATGAAAATTCTCTTACAGAATAAACCAAAAGATAAAGCTTTACTCGTAAGTGATGCAATTCAAGGCACTGGCTTAAAAGATGGTCGCTATATGCTTGGCACTTTACCATTTAATGTAAAAGATGGAATTGCTCGTATTGATAGTGGTAATCTCGCTGGCAGTACAACAACTCTTTTAAAAGAAGTTCGTCGCCTCATTTTAGAATTACATGAAAATCCTATTCACGCTGTTAATATGGCATCATTAAATCCAGCAAAACGCTTCGGTGTTGATGATGAACTTGGTAGCATTGCCATTGGTAAAAAAGCTGACTTCCTTATCATAACTCCTGATTATGAACTTAAAGAAACTTGGCTCGATGGAAAATGTGTATTTAAAGCTTAATAATTAATAAAAAAACACTTTCTAATTTTTATTTAGAAAGTGTTTTTAGTTTTTGCAGTAATATAGTTTTTATATTATAATTAAGAATTAAGGTTTATCAATTATTAAACTATCTCTTAATGAAAGGATTTTTTTATGAAAAATACTAAGCTACGACCCTTAACTGAAAGTAGCCTATTGACTGCTATAACAGTAATCATGCTATGGCAGGAATTTATATACCTTTTATTATTTATTTTGGACTTTACCTATTACAATTATTACAGCCAAACATAATCTTAAATATGGTATATTTAGTGCTTTAATTGCTAGTATTTTATTATGTGTATTTTTAACACCTGTTACTGCCATACCACTTGTTCTAGGTTCAGTGCCTCTAGCTTTAACTTTAGGTTTTGGCTATAATCATTGTTGGTCTGCTGTAAAGATTTTTGCTACATCTTTTGTAGCTTCAATCATTGGTGTATGTCTATTTTTAATATGTACCTTCTATCTGACAGGTATAAATTTATTTGTAGACCAATTAGATGCTTTTAAGACAGCTATGCTTGATACAAATGAAATGTTTAATTCTATGGGCATAACTTCAGAAGCTATGATTGATGCACAAAGACAAACTCAGCATTTAATAGAAACTCTTGCGCTTGTCTTACCTATGATTTTTATTTTAAATGCTGTAATAAAATTAGTGATTAATTATATTGCTAGTTCTTTTTTATTAAAACGCTTGGGAACTACAAATATTAATTCTTTGCCACCATTTAGATTATGGCGTTTCCCTAAAGTTTTCATTTATATATATGCCTTTTCTTTAATTGGCATGTATTGGGGCGATACTCGCAGTATTACGCTACTTTATCAAATTGCCCTAAACACTTATTTATGTGCTAATGTCTTAGGTTTAGTACAAGGCTTATCTGTCATAAGATTTTTTTATAAATTAAAAAATTGGCCAACTGCTGTTTGGATTTTCATTATCATTATGTTATGTCTAAACATGATAATTGCTCAAATCATTGCTCTTGCTGGCTTCTTTGATATGATTTTTGATTATCGAAAGAAATTCAAAAATAGCAATGATGTTTAGGAGGTAATTTTATGCCTAATAAATTATCCACTTGGATTGATATATGTGTTACTTTAATAGTTTCTTTGATATTATTAGTCATATTATTTCAATACAATTGGTATATATTTAGTGGCGGTATTGTTTTATGGATATGTTTATTCTTTTATCTAAAAGAACGCAGTATTGAACGACGCAAAAATCTAAAAGCTTACTATGAAAATGTCATTAAAAATGTAAATGAATTATCTAATTATGCTTTGGAACAATTACCTCAAGTAATCATGGTTATCAATAAAGATTTACGTTTAGAATGGTATAATCATGAATTAGAACGCTGGCTCAAGCAACCACCTGAAATAGGTTCTTTTATCACTGATATTTGGCCAAACATTCCTATCGATAATATTTGGAACCGCAATGGTCAATATATCTTTTCTCAAGATAATAAATTCTACATGGTAATCTATCGACCAGTAAATACTGATGACGATAGCCATTTAATGACTTTATATATCTATGATATTTCAGAATATGAACGTTTTAAATTAGATACAGCTATGCGTACTATGGTATTTGGCTATATCCAAATAGATAATTATGATGACGTTATGCAAGGGTTAAGTGAAGCTCAACGTACATCTATCTTATTTGAAGTCAATAGTCTTTTAGATAAATGGTCTCATTCTCTAGGTGGATTACTTCGTCGTATCTCTGATGATATGTATGTAATCATCTTAGAACGCCATGCTCTTGATTTAGCTGTCAGTGAAAAATTCGATATCTTAGACAAGGTTCGCAATCTTCACGGCGATAACAAATTCCCTGTTACTTTGAGTATCGGTTTAATTCAAAGCAGACCAAAAACTTCTATGGAAGAATTAGGTACTCTTGCTCAATCTCATCTTGACTTAGTATTGGGTAGAGGTGGAGACCAGGTAGCTGTTGACTTAGATGGTAAAGTTCAATTCTTTGGTGGAAAATCCAAAGCTGTAGAAAAACATACCCGTGTAAAAGCTCGCGTCGTCGCTCATGCTGTTTTTGAACGCATGGAAGCTGCTGATGTTGTGTTTGTCATGGGACATCACAATGAAGATTTTGATAGTTTAGGCTCTGCCATAGGTGTATCGCGTATGGCTCGTCAAATGGGAAAACCTGTTTATATCATTTTAAGTGATATGAATGAAGGTGTAGATAAATTAATCAGTCTTTGCAAAACTGATAAAGACTTTGAAAATCTCTTTATCACGCAAAAAGAAGCGCTAGCAATGACTGCTTTAAATCCTGTATTATTCGTAGTCGATACACATATACCTCATCTTGTGGCTAGTCCTGATTTATTGCAATCAATAAATAATGTCATTGTAATCGACCATCATCGTCGTTCTGAAAATGTAATCAAAAATGCATTATTAATCTATATTGAGCCATATTCTTCTTCTACAAGCGAATTGGTAACTGAATTATTGATGTATTTCAATGAAAATATCAAGTTATCACGTTTAGAAGCTACTGCTCTTTATTCTGGTATAGTTGTCGATACGAAAAACTTCCGTGTCAATACTGGTGTTCGTACATTTGATGCTGTATCGCATTTACGTCGTTGTGGTGCTGACCCTGAAGTAGTTCATTATTTATTCCGCACAGATTATGAAACTAATCTTGCTGAATGTACTGCTATTGCTAATTCTGTTTTCTATCCTGAAGGCTTAGTTGTAGCAGTTTGCCCTGATAATGCTAATAGTATTCAAGCTATATCAGGAAAAATCGCTGATGATTTATTGGGAATTGAAAATGTACGCGTAAGTATTGTATTTTTCCGCTTAAAAGATAATGTCATTGGTGTAAGCGCTCGTTCTACTGGTGAAATCAATGTCCAAGTCATCATGGAACAATTTGGTGGTGGCGGTCATCAGAATGTGGCTGGCTCCCAAGTAAAAAATAGACCTTTAAAAGAATTAAAACAAGATGTAGTAAATACTACATTGTCATATATGAAAGAGGCTGATAAGAATGAAAGTAATAATGTTGCAAGATCTTAAAAAAGTTGGTAAAAAAGGCGATATCGTAGAAGTTGCTGAAGGATATGGTAGAAATTTCCTCATCGCTAAAAAATATGCAGTAGAAGCAACTAAACAAAATATAAATGTAGCTCAAGCTCAGAAAAAATCTGCTGAACGCAAAAAACAACAAGCTAGTGATGAAGCTCGTTTAATGGCTTCCCAATTATCCCAAGTAGAAATCACTATTCCTGTTCGCGTTGGCGAAGGCAGTCGTTTATTCGGCTCTGTTACAAGTAAAGATGTTGCTTTAACACTCAAAGAAAAACACAATATTGATATTGATAAACGCAAAATCGATATAAAAAATATAACTTGTCTCGGTGATTACACTGCAACAATCAAAGTTCACCCTGAAATAACAAGTACAATCACTGTACACGTTGTAGAAAAATAAGAGGCAATTATGAGTATATTTTCTCGTTTTTTCAAATCTAAAAAAAAATCTCGAACAACTAAGGCTGCTGTAAAATTACAGCAGCCTAATATTTCTGCTACAAAAGTTGAAAATTCTCCTGAAGAAATCGTAGTTGAACCTATAGACCATGATATTGATGCTCTTTATGATATCTTAGTTGATATCGAAGGTGCTGACCGTCTTGTATTAAAAGCGAGTAAATTAGAAGCTTTAACGCTAATTCGCTCGAATAACCGCAATCAACGTATCTTAGGTCTGCAAAAAATAGTTTATGAAAATCCTACTTTAGATAAATTGCCTAAAGATGATGAAATTCCTACACTTTTAAAAGAAATGATGGATTATTTAGCCAATATTATGGCACGTCGTTCTTTTGAAGATGAATTAGAAAAACGCATATCTGCGAAGATGGAAGAAAATCATCAAGATTATATTTTCAATATAAAAAAACAAATCCTTAAAGAAGAAAGTTCTCTTAAAGAGTCTTCTCAATCATTAGCAAAACTAAAACAGCTAGAAGATAAAAATAAAATTCATCTAACAAAATCCATCATGGAATTGTTACGACCAGAAAATTTATCTGAAATTATAGGACAAGAAAGAGCTATTAAAGCTTTAAAAGCAAAATTAAGCTCACCTTATCCTCAACATCTAATACTTTATGGCCCTCCTGGCGTAGGGAAAACAACTGCTGCAAGGCTTGTACTTCAAGAAGCATGTACTCAGCCACATACACCATTTAATGCTGATGCACCTTTTGTGGAAACAGACGGCACTACACTTCGCTATGACCCTAGAGGTATAGCCAATCCTCTACTTGGTTCTGTTCATGACCCAATTTATCAAGGAGCTCGTAGAGATTTAGCCGACAGCGGTATTCCTGAACCAAAACCAGGGCTTGTTACAGATGCTCATGGTGGAATTTTATTCCTTGATGAAATCGGTGAACTTGATGATACTTTACAAAATGAATTATTAAAAGTCCTTGAAGATAAGCGCGCTTATTTTGACTCTGCTTATTTTGAGCCAAACGACCCTAATGTACCAGAATATATCAAAAAATTATTCACTGAAGGTGCGCCTGCTGATTTCGTTTTAATTGGAGCTACCACTCGCGATAGCTATTATTTAAATCCAGCTCTTCGTTCTCGTTGTGCTGAAATCTATTTTGAACCACTGACTCCAAAACATATTGAAACTATAGTTTTAAATGCTGCTCATAAACTAAATGCTAAATTAGATGATGAAGTAGCCCAGATTATCAGTGAATATACAATTGAAGGACGTAAAGCTATCAATATCTTAGCTGATGCTTACAGCAATGCTCTCGTTCGCCAAGAAAATGATATGGATAATATATTAATCACTAAAGAAGATATCTATACTGTAGCTCAAGTAAGTCGCTTAACACCATTTATCACTAAAAAAGCTTCTGACACTAGTGAGATTGGTAAAATTTTTGGCTTAGGCGTTGCTGGTTTCATTGGTTCTGTTATCGAAATTGAAGCTATCGCTTTTAAAGCTTATGAAAAAGGTAAAGGTATCTTGCGTTTTAATCAAACAGCTGGCTCTATGGCTCAAGACTCTGTCTTCAATGCTGCTGCTGTTGTGCGCAAACTCACAAATGAAGATATCCATGATTATGATATTCACATCAATATAATCGGTGGCGGTAATATTGATGGGCCATCTGCTGGAACAGCCATTTTAATAGCTTTGATTTCTGCTATTACCCAAAAACCAATTCGTCAGGATATCGCCATCACTGGTGAAATCTCTATTCAAGGATTAGTTCGTCCTGTAGGCGGTGTCTTTGAAAAAGCTTATGGTGCTAGCCAAGCTGGTATCAAAACTTTGATTATTCCTGAAGAAAATGCTAAAGATATCCCGCCTGATTTACATGGCTTAAAAGTACATCCTGTTAAAACAGCACAAGAAGCTTTAGCATTCGCTTTTGATAAAATTTAAGAGGTGATTATTTTTGATAGATAGAGTACCTCCCCAAAATATAGAAGCTGAGCAAGCTGTTTTAGGTGCTATGCTCATCTCTAAAGAAGCTATTGCTGAATCTGCTCAAATTTTAAATCCACAGGATTTTTATCGCGAAGCTCATCGCATTGTTTTTGAAGCAATGCTTGATTTATCCAATCGCAATCAGGCAGTCGATAATTTAACTGTCATTGAACAATTAAATAAAACAAATCAATTAGAAAAAGTTGGCGGTATTGCTTTTGTTACTGCACTTGCCAATACTGTGCCTACAGCTGCAAATGTAGTTTTTTACGCTAAGATAGTCAAAGAAAAGGCTCTCATGCGTCATCTCATCAATACAGCTACAGCCATTGCTGCTATGGGTTATGAAGGTGCTGATGATGCTGATAGCATCATGGATAAAGCCGAAAAAATGATTTTAGAAATCGCTTCTAATCGTAAAACTGGCGATTTCACACCTATTAATCAAATTGTCATTGATACTTTTAGCAAAATTGAAAATCTATATGAATCAAAAGGTGGTCTAACAGGTTTATCCACTGGCTTTAAAGACTTAGATAAACTCACCGCAGGGCTTCAACCTTCTGATTTAATCTTAGTCGCTGCCAGACCTAGTATGGGGAAAACAGCCTTTACTTTAAATATAGCTTCTCATGTTGCTTTAAAAGAAAATAGACCTGTAGCCTTTTTCTCTCTCGAAATGTCCAAAGAACAATTAATGCAGCGTATGCTCTGTGCCGAGGCTTGTTGAGTCTCAACGATTACGCGTCGGTGATTTAGATGAACAAGATTGGCAAAAATTAATTGCCGCTGCTGATAAATTTTCTAAAGCACCACTTTATATTGATGATACTCCTGGTATCAGCATCATGGAACTTCGCTCCAAAGCTCGCCGACTTCAACAAGAAAAAGGTTTAAGCTTAGTATTAATCGACTATTTGCAATTAATGCAAGGTAGAGCAAATAAAAATGGCGATAATCGACAACAAGAAATCTCTGAGATATCTCGTTCTTTAAAATCTCTAGCTCGTGAACTCAATGTTCCTGTAATTGCACTTTCTCAGCTTTCTCGTAGCGTAGAATCAAGACAGATAAAAAAACCTATGCTCAGTGACCTTCGTGAATCTGGTTCACTAGAACAAGATGCCGATATCGTTATGTTTTTATACCGTGAAGATTATTACAATGCTGAAACAGAAAATAAAAATATAACTGATGTCATTGTCGCAAAACATCGTAATGGTCCTGTTGATACTGTTCAATTATTCTTCCATAAGGAATTTACAAAATTTGCAGATTTACTTCGTACTCAAGATAATATTTAATAAAACAAGCTATATTAATCGTAAAATTAATATAGCTTTTTATTATGCACATCTGTATCGTAAACTTATAATCCCCATTTTCATTGACACTAAAGTACATAAAATGCTATTATATGAAGGTAAAAGCTACATATAGATTTTACAAACAAAACTCAAATCCTTGACATAGTGTCTATTTGAGTTCTTTTTGCTGTTATCAGTAGAAAATTTATGCTGGTTTTAAATATGAGGAGGAAATTTTTAAATGATTGAACGCTATACCAATCCTGAAATGGGAAGAATTTGGACTCTCCAACACGAATTTGAAGTAATGCTTGAAGTTGAAATTACAGCTTGTGAAGCTATGGCAGAACTTGGTCAAATTCCTGTAGAAGCTGCTAAAAATATTCGTGAAAAAGCACAGTTTAACTTAGAACGCGTTAAAGAAATTGAAAAAGTTACTAATCATGATATTATCGCATTTTTAACTAACGTTGCTGAATACGTTGGTGAAGATTCTAAATATATCCATAAAGGATTAACTTCCAGCGACGTAAAAGATACAGCACTCGGCATTATGATGAAAAAATCCGCTGAGCTTATTTTAGAAGACCTCAAAAATTTACGTGATGTTTTAAAACGTCAAGCTAAAAAATATAAACACACTGTTTGCATTGGTCGTACTCATGGTATCCATGCAGAACCAATGACTCTCGGTTTAAAATTTGCTTTATGGTATGATGAAGTTTGCCGTGATATCGAACGTGTTGAACACGCTAAAAAAATCGTTGCTGTTGGTAAACTTTCTGGTGCTGTAGGTACTTATTCCAATATTGACCCTCGTATTGAAGAAATCACTTGCAAAAAACTTGGCATTGAACCTGTAAAACTTGCAACACAAGTTATTCAGCGTGATCGCCATGCAGAATATATGACTACTCTTGCTATTGTAGCTAGCACATTTGAAAAAATCGCTACAGAATTACGTAACCTTCAACGTACAGATATCCGTGAAGTTGAAGAATATTTCCAACCAGGTCAAAAAGGTTCTTCTGCTATGCCTCATAAACGTAATCCAATCACTGGAGAACGCATCACTGGTATGGCTCGCCTTGTTCGTGGTAACGCTATTGCAGCTATGGAAGATATCACTCTTTGGCATGAACGCGATATTTCCCATTCTTCCGTTGAACGCGTAATTTTACCAGACAGCACTATCAATGTTGATTATTGCTGCCGTAAATTAACAAATCTTTTAGATAAACTTCTCGTTTATCCAGAAGCTATGATGGAAAATCTTAACAAAACTGGCGGTCTTATCTTCAGCCAACGCATCATGCTCGCTGTTGTAAGCAAAGGCGTACTTCGTGAAGATGCTTACAAATGGGTTCAAAGAAATGCTATGGCTAGATGGCTCAAAGGCGAAGATTTCCGCACAAATGTAGAAAAAGACCCAGATATCACAAAATATCTCACTAAAGAAGAAATCGACAACTGCTTCGATTATCAATGGTTCTTACGCAATGTAGACATGATTATGGCTCGTTTCGGTATTGAATAAGCAGTTAATATTAAACTTGAGTAATAGAGAGGAAGTTTTCTTATGTCAACAGTTGTTGTAACTGGTACCCAATGGGTGATGAAGGTAAAGGTAAAATCGTAGACTATTTAGCAGAAAAAGCTGATATAGTTGTACGTTATCAAGGTGGTAGTAATGCAGGTCATACCGTTACAGTAGACGGCAAAGAATTTAAACAAAGACTCATGCCATCTGGTATGCTCTATGATAATAAAATTTGTGTGATTGCAAATGGTGTAGCTTTTGACCCTGAAGTAATCCTTCAAGAAATGGAAGCTCTAAAAAAAGATGGTTACTCTGTTGACGGATTACGTATCTCTAATCGTGCTCACGTTGTAATGCCTTACCATCGTCTTATGGACGGTCTTGAAGAAGAAAACAAAGGCGAATTAAAAATCGGTACTACTAAACGTGGTATTGGCCCATGCTATATGGACCGCGATAACCGTATTGGTATCCGCGTTTGTGATTTAATTGATGAAGAAACATTCAGCGAAAAATTAAAAACAGCTCTTGAAACTAAAAATCGTGAGCTTGTAAAACTCTATGGTAAAGAACCATTAAACTATGAAGATATTCGCACTGAATATCTCGGTTACGCTGAAAAACTCAGAAAACATGTAATTGATACTTCCGCATTCTTAAATAGAGAAATCAATGCTGGTAAAAAAGTAATGTTTGAGGGTGCTCAAGCTACTATGCTTGATATCGACCATGGTACTTATCCATATGTTACCGCTTCTCATCCAACAGCTGGTGGCGTAAGCTCCGGTGCTGGTGTAGGCCCTAACAAAATCGATAAAGTAGTAGGTATCGTAAAAGCATATTGCACTCGCGTTGGTGAAGGTCCTTTCCCAACTGAACAGCTCAACGAAATCGGCGATAAAATCCGTGATTGTGGTCATGAATATGGTACAGTTACAGGTCGTCCTCGTCGTACTGGCTGGCTTGATGCTTGCGTAGTTCGCTATGCAGGTTACCTCAGTGGTATTGATTATATGGCAGTTACTCGCTTGATATCCTCGATACTTTCGATGAAATCAAAATGTGTGTAGCTTATAAATACAATGGTGAAATCTTAGATGAAATGCCTGCAAGCTTAAAAGTTCTTGCAAACGTAGAACCAGTTTATGAAACATTCGCTGGTTGGAAAACAGACATTTCTGGCATCAGAAAATACGAAGATTTACCAGAAAATGCACGTAAATATTTAGAAAGAATGGCACAGGTTACAGGTATTGGTCTTGGATTTGTTTCCGTAGGTCCAAACCGTGACCAAACAATCATTCTTCATGATGTATTTTAATTAATGATACAACAAAAGCCTAGAGATTAAATTCTCTAGGCTTTTTTATATTATTAATTAAAATTTTATAGATTACCTTTTAAACCAATAGCTTCTGCTTCTGTCTTCATGCCTTCAATAGTTTCCTTAATGACTTCATCTAAGCTCATGCCTAACATTTCACAGCCATCTTTTACAATCTGACGATTTACACCAGAGGCAAATGATTTATCTTTAAATTTCTTTTTAACTGATTTTACTTCTAAATCTAATACACTTTTTGAAGGTCGCATCAAGCAAAGCGCATTGATAAGTCCAGTTAATTCATCTATAGTAAATAACACTTTTTCCATGATATGTTCCGGTTTCACATCAGAACATATGCCATAACCATGACTACATACTGCATGAATATAAAAATCATCAATTCCTTCTTCTTGCATGATTTCTACAACTTTATGACAATGTTCTTCAGGAAATTGTTCATAATCTAAATCATGAAGTAAACCCACTACTCCCCATTTTTCTACATCTTCATTATTTAGTTTTGCAAAATGCTTCATTACAGCTTCTACTGCCAATGCATGTTTTTGTAAGCTAGGAGTTTTTGTATATCTTGTTAATAATTCCCAAGCTTCTTGTCTTGTCAACATTTTACCCATAATCAAAATCAGCCCTTCTCTTTATTATGTATAAAATTAATAAGAATTTTAATTTTAGTTTACCACTATTTTCTAAAAAAATAAAAAAGTTTATCTAAATGATTATACTTTATTTCCTTTTGATTTTAACTTTTCCATTTTATATTGCTGTCTTAATTGCCCAAATCTCTTCACTCTAAATTTCAAAAGCATATTCATAAAGAATTTTACTAATAACCCTGTAGCAAAAGCTGAAACAAGTGTTCCTTCTCGTATTCCTTCAATAGTGCCAAAATAATATAATGATAATCCACCAGCTATAGCAACAAGTGACCAATCAAAAATAACCTTTATCTTGCCAAAGTCTAATTTCCAATGAGTAGCAATCGCATTCACTAAGCCTTCACCAGGAAGCATAACCACACGTCCTAATAATTGGCATGTAACACCTATTCCCATACAGATACAACCGATTAACAATACTAAAATATGTTGATAATAAGCTTGAGGATGGAGCCAACTAAATATATACATAAATAAATCAATAAAAGCACAGAAAATAAAAGTCATTGGCACTTGTAAAATCTGTACCCATTCAAATTTATTGCGTAAAATAATAGGTTGTAAAATAAACATCAATGAACTAACAGCAAAATTAAATTGACCGACTGTAAATGGCAATGCCAAACTTAATACATATGGTACACTAGAAATTGGAGAAGTCCCTAACGCTGATTTGATGATTAAAACAATTCCTAAAGACATAAATGTAAAGTCCAATTAAAAAAATATCCATATCTTTTTATTCATGTAAATTTTCCTTTCTTGTATTATATTGTTAATTAACTATTTAATTATTTTAAAACTAAACAAAAAATTTTTCAATAGTTTATAATAATTAAAATCTATATATTTATAGTTTAAATTTATTAACTATATCATTATTTAATCATATAAATTTAATAATAATTTTCTTATTAAATTAAAGATAGATAAAAAATATAAAAAACAGCACTATTAAAATTTAGTGCTGTTTTCTTATTTCTAACTTAAATTTTAATTAATTCATATTCACAAGTGCCAAGTCCAATTTTTTCAGCATGTTCAAGACATACATGCCAATTTGTATTTGGATGAGTATTATGGAAATGGTCATGTTTTGCTGCTTCAATACTATCTTTTAAGATATTATCAGCAAGTTCAGAGCCAGCGATTACTGGTGCTTCATTTACAATATCTGCACTAGCTTGGTCAACTGCTACTGGGTCAAAAGAAGCTACCATACCAAGATTTGGTACAATTGGCATATCATTTTCACCGTGGCAATCACAGTTTGGAGAAACATCTGTAATGATATTGATATGGAAATGTGGTCTACCATTTAAAATAGCATAAGCATATTCTGCCATACGTCTATTTAATAAATCTTCAGCATTCCAATTTGTAGGTTTAATAGCATCAAAATGACAAGCACCGATACAACGACCGCAACCTAAACATTTATCTGGGTCAATATAACATTTTCTATCTGTGATAATTGGTGCACCATGAGCACAAATTCTACTACAAGCACCACAGCCTACACATTTATCTGTATCTACGCTTGGTTTTCCATCACAATGCATTTCCATTTTACCAGCACGAGAGCCACCGCCCATGCCAATATTTTTAATTGCTCCACCAAAACCAGTCATTTCGTGACCTTTAAAATGAGATAAATCAATGATGATATCTGCATCCATTAAAGCTTGACCGACTTTAGCTTCTTTTACATATTCACCATTTGGCACTGGAACATAAGCTTCATCTGTACCTTTTAACCCATCTGCAATAATTACCTGACAACCTGTAGTGAATGGATTATATCCGTTTTCATAAGCTGCGTCCATATGTTCTATAGCGTTTTTTCTACGACCTACATATAAAGTATTGCAATCTGTTAAAAACGGTTTACCACCGCGAGCTTTTACTACATCAGCTACAACTTTAGCATAATTTGGACGAAGATATGCTAGATTTCCTGGTTCACCAAAATGAATTTTAATGGCTACAAATTTATTTTTAAAATCAATTTTATCAATACCAGCTTTAACCATTAAACGTTCAAGTTTTTGTAATAGATTTTCTTTACCTGGATATGCGCGCATATCAGTAAAATAAACTTTAGCTTTTTCCATGACTACCTCTCCTATGTATATTATTTATACCATATAATACCATAATATAAATATAGTTTTCTACACACATAGTCATTTTACAACTTAAAGTACACTTCAAGTCAATAAAAAATCCCTAGCTTTCGCTAAGGATTAATTAAAACATATTTATTTACTTACAGCAAAACGTTTGCCAAAATCTTCACAAGTATTTAAGCCATCTTCATCTGGTGTTTCATTGATGATTAAGCCATTTTCAAATAAATCAGCACCAGCTTCTTTAACTTGTTCTTCCCAAGTCGTCATCCATTCGCCACTGCCCCAACCATAAGAGCCAAATAAAGCTACGGATTTACCATTTAAAGAATTTATCATTTCATCAAAAACTGGCTGAAATTCACATTCTTCCAAAACTTCTGCACCCATAGCAGGACAGCCTAAAATAAGCCCATCATAATCATTTATTGAAGCTACATCAAAATCACTTACAAAATATAAATCGCAAGGCACTCCTGCACCATCTACACCTGTTTTAATTGCATTTGCCATTGCTTCTGTATTTCCAGAGCCACTCCAATAAATAATCGCTATTTTATTCATCAAAAAACCTCCTAAAGTTCAACTTAAACAGCTTTTACTAAATCTTCTATTGATTGCCCTTGTGATAAACAAGCACAAAAACGGTCTGAGCATTCTGCGTATTTTGCAAATAATTTTTCAGCTCGTTTTGTATCTGAATATACTTTCCATTGACCACAGATTTTGAAATGACGTCCGCTATTTTCAATAAAACCTTTTACATCTTCTAGCGGATATCCTAAAAATATGCCAATCTCATGAGGAAAGCCTTTTTGCAAGCTCATACGAGTCTTTAAATAATTTAAGCATTGATTTAGATTTTTAAAATTCACATAGCCATAAAAACTTAAAAACTCTTGAACTTTATCCTCTTGAATTACCTGATTTAAAGCATTTTGGCGATAAATGAAGAGTAACAACCAATTATCTGTTTCTGATATTATAAAAAATCTTATGCCTTTACATTCCATGCATTTCTTATATCGCTTTAATATCAAATGACAATTTTTTATACGTTGTTTATTGAATGAAATTAAACTACCTGGCTTTATACCTTCTAATGTTGGAGCGCCATGAAAAGCCAACATAGTTTCTACATTATCACATACTCTCATTTTTTCACCTCTTTAAATTGATAATCATTATCATAAATTTATTATATAATAATTGATAATAGTTTTCAATAATAAATTTAATCAAAATAACTACTTTTTCAAATAAAAATAGATATAATAAAAATAAACAGTTCCTCGCTTTAAATATAATAAGCTAATAAGCCAAGAACAAATAAAACTACGGATGTGATTTTATGTATAAGAAACTATTTATCAATAAAACCTTACAAAACAATGAATTCAAGCAAATAATTTCCCTTTTAGAACAGAAAAATATCTCCATATCATTTGTAGAAACTAAAACAGATTTTACAGATAAAGATAATGCTTTATTCATTGGTATCAATGCCCAAGATAGCGATTTAGCCCAAGAATTAAATATAGATTTTGCCCTTGCTACATGGTCTTGCCATGATTTTAAACATATTCAAGCAAAATATTATTTCCGTCAACCCTATGATATTTTAAATACATTAACTATGATTGAAAAACCATATATCAATCATAAATGGCTTACTACTGCTATGGAAATGCAATTTATCGCTCAAGCTGGTCTTGCCTATACTAAAGATGATTTTGATTATGAACGCTTCACTAGACTTAGCGAAATGGCTGCTGAAATCATGAGCGAATATGTAGATTTACCTGTAGAAAAAGTAAAAACTCTATTTTGCAATGAGACTGGATATCAAACACCAAAATTAGATACACGTTCTGTTATCTTCAAAGATGATAAAATCCTGCTCGTCAAAGAACGTGATGGTCGTTGGTCTCTCCCTGGTGGCTGGTAGATGTCAACCAATCCATCTGCGATAATCTCATCAAAGAAGCTAAAGAAGAAGCTGGTCTTGATGTCATTCCTACTAGATTAATCGCAATACATGATAGAAATCGCCACAATGTGCCATTATACGCTTATGGCATAACTAAAATCTTCATGCTCTGTGAAGTCATCTCCGGCAAATTCAATCAAAATATAGAAACAAGTGATAGTGCTTATTTCACGCTAGATAATCTTCCTAATCTATCTCTAGGTAAAAATACAAAAGAACAAATTGAGCTTTGTTTTGCTGCTTATAAAGATAAAAATTGGGTACCAGTCATTGATTAATAAAATGATTAAAATTCACATGATTATTTTTTGATTATTTTTTTGTTAAATTGATTATGTTTATATACAAAATAAATATATTTTTATTTGCATTTTTATTTTATCTAAATGATATTAAAGTTTTAAGTTTTCTGACAAAAGCAAGATTTTATAGTTTTTAAATTCATTTTTTATATAACAATCGCATATATATTAATAATTAAGTATCTATAATATATTGCTAATATTATAAAAAACAATATATTATAGATATTTTTTTATAAAAACAGTTAAAATTATATACATAAGATACACATAAATAACTCAAAAGTTAAACATAAATTATTCAAAGGTGGTTTTTTTAATGATTAATATTGGTATTATTGGTGCTGGACGTATCGGTCGTGTTCATGGTGAAAGTATTTCTAAATTTGTTCCTAACGCAAAAGTAAAAGCAATAGCTGACCCATTCTTAAATGATAACACTATAGCATGGGCAAACGCTCTTGGCATTACTGAAACTTATACAGATTATAAAAAAATATTGGCTGATAAAGATATTCAAGCTGTTCTCATTTGTGCTTCTACTGATATGCATTCTCCTCTTTCTATAGAAGCTATTCAAGCTGGTAAACATGTTTTCTGTGAAAAACCTATTGACCATGATGTTAATAAAATCAAAGAAGTTCTTGATGTTGTTAATGCATCTGGTCTTAAATATCAAGTTGGTTTCAATCGTCGTTTTGACCATAATTTCCGTGCAATTAAAGAAGCTGTAGCTTCTGGCAAAATTGGTAAACAACAAATTATAAAAGTAACATCTCGTGACCCAGAAGCTCCACCTATTGAATACGTTAAAGTTTCTGGTGGTATTTTCCTCGATATGACTATTCATGATTTTGATATGGTTCGTTATCTTTCCGGAAGTGAAGTTACTGAAGTATTTGCTGTAGGTTCTGTTACAGTTGATCCTGCAATTGGCGAAGCTGGTGATATTGATACTGCTGTTATCACTTTAAAACTAGCAAATGGTGCTACTGCTGTTATTGATAATTGTCGTAAAGCAGTTTATGGTTATGACCAACGTGCTGAAGTTTTTGGAACTAAAGGTGCTATTGCAATCTCCAACGACTCTAATTCTAATGCAGTATTTAGTGGCGAAGAAGGTGTTGTAGCTGAAAAACCTATGTATTTCTTCTTAGAACGTTATATGATGGCATATGCTCATGAAGTTAAATCTTTTGTTGATGCTATTGAAAATGACACTGAAACAGAAGTTAATGCTAATGATGGCTTACAACCAGTTTTATTTGGTCTTGCTGCTAAAAAATCTGTACAAGAAGGTCGTCCTGTAACTATTAAAGAAATTGCTGATGAATATAATCTATAAGTCTTTAATATAAAATAATTAGCAAGGATAAATTTATCTTGCTAATTATATATGCTTATAATAAACATTATTATATAGAATTTATTTTATATTTTAATTTTTAGCAATTTTCTTATTTTATTGAGAGGAGTATATTTATGAATAATGCACAGGCTTCTAGTGGAAAATTATCTTGGACAACCCGTGTAGCATATGGTTTAGGTGATACAGCTCAAAACGTCGTTTGGGGTGCAATGAGTATCCTCACTTTTTTCTATACTGACTATGCTGGTATTGATGCTAGCGTTGTTGGGTTAGTAATGCTTCTATCCAGATGTTTTGATGGTGTATCTGATGTTATCATGGGTTTTTTAGTAGAAAAAACTAATTCCAAATGGGGTAAATCTAGACCTTGGATTTTATGGACTAGCTTACCATTTGCAATCTCCATTGTATTAATTTATACAGTACCTCAAACTACATCTGCACTTCAATTTGCATATATTTTTGTAACATATAATTTATGTACTACAGTTTGTTATACAGCTTTAAATTTACCTTATGGTAGTTTATCTGCAATGATGACTCGTATCTCTAAAGAACGTGATATGCTCAGTATCTTTAGAATGGCTTTATCTCCTCTTGGTAAAATTTTAGCAGTATCTGCTACTTTACCACTTATTAAAGTATTCGGTGATAACCAGCTTGCTTGGGTAAAAGTTATGTCTATCTGGGCTGTTTTAGCTCTTTTATTGTTACTTATTTGCTTCTATAAATGTAAAGAAACTGTTGTTCTTGAAAAAACACAAAAAACTGAAAAAATTCCAGCTAGACAAGCATTACGCTTCTTAGCTCTAAATAAATATTTCTGGATTGCAATGACTATTTGGACAATGCAAAATGTTATTGCTTGTATCACTGGTATCATTTTACCTTATTATTGTAAATATATCTTTTTTGATGATTCCTTATATGGCTTACTTTATTTAGTAGAAACTATTGTTATGATCGCTGTCATTCTCTTAGTTTGTCCTACATTACTAAGAAAATATGGCAAACGCAATATGTCTTTAGTTGGTATCATTTTAGCCTTAATTGGTCATTTAATATATCTAATCAATCCAATGGATTTCAACTGGGTAGTAGCTAGTTGTGTCATTCGTGGTATTTTCTTTGCTCCACTTTGCTCCGTTATTTTTGGTTTCTTTGGTGATTGTATTGAATATAGTCAATGGAAATTCCATGTTCGCCAAGAAGGTCTTATTTTCTCTGGTGGCTCTGTAGGTACAAAAATCGGTTCTGGTGTTACTAGTGCAGCTTTAACTGGCTTATTATCTTATGCTGGATATGTTTCTTCTGCTAGTGGCCTCATCACTCAACCTCAAAGTGCTATTGATATGATTGTTAGTCTTTATATGTATGGACCAATCTTAGTATGGATTGTTCTTATAATTGTTTTATTAGCTTACAACTTAGATAAAATATATCCTCAAATTATGAAAGATTTAGCTAAACGCGAAGCTGAAGGCAAATTATAATCATTCATTTGAAAGGATTGATTTTACAATGCTAAAAGATAATACGTATATTACAATAACTAGACAATATGGTAGTGGTGGCAAAGAAGTAGCTAATATTGTAGCTAAAAAATTAGGTATTAACTGTTATGATCGTAAAATCGTACATTTAGCTGCTGAAAGATTCCATAATTCCACAGAACCTATATCAAATGAAGTTATGGAAGACTTAATTACTACTTCCTATTCAATGCCTGGTTCTTTAGGAGATTATTCTTTTGAAAGTATTCCCTTTTACAACAAAATGTTTAAAGAGCAATCTATCGCCATTTTAAAATTAGCACAAAAAGGAAGTGCTGTATTCTTAGGTAGATGTTCTGATTATATTTTAAAAGATTATCCAAATACTTTTTCCTTCTTTATCTATGCTGATGATGATTTTAGACAAAATAGAGCTAAAGATCATTATGGAAATAATACATTAGAACAATTAGATAAAGAAGACAAAAATCGTAAAAGATATTATGCTTACTATACTGGTCAAACTTGGGGAGAAGCACAAAACTATGATTTAATGATAAATGTTAGTAACATTCCTTTAGAAAAAGCTGCTGACTTAATCATTGAATACATTAAACTTCAACAAAAATAATATAAGATTTAAGAGATAAAGTTTTTACTTTATCTCTTTTTTAATTAAATGTATTATTGATATCCCAAAATATAAATATTATAATGAATTATCATTAAGATATTTTAAAGGATGAATGTAAATGGCTATTACTCTACAACAAATTGCAGATTTGGCTGGTGTTTCACGTGGAACAGTAGATAGAGCTCTTAATAATCGTGGTCGTATAAAACCCGAAGTAGAACAACGTATTAAAAAAATAGCTAAAGATGTAGGTTATAAACCTAGTAGAGCTGGTAGAGCTCTTGCTATGGCTAAAAAAAATATTAAAATTGGAGTTATTTTACAATTAGCTCAAACTCCATTTATGAAAGATGTTTTAATAGGTTTAAAAGCTGCAAAATTAGAAGCTGAAAGTTTTGGAGCTAGTGTAAAAATCCATAAAATTAATGGAGTAAATCCAACAGAGGTCATTCAAATAATGGAAAAAATGAAATCTGAAAAATTTAATGGTATCGCTCTTTCTCCATCTCAAGATAATTTGTTAATAAAGCTAATAGATAAATTTTCACAAGAATATAATATCCCTATTATTACTTTTAATTCTGATTTAGAAAATACAGCTCGTCTTTGTTTTATTGGACAAAACGCTGTAAAAAGTGGTCAAACAGCTGCTGGTTTGATGGGAGAAATCACCAACGGACAAGGTCAAATTATTATTATCTCTGGGCATGAAGAAAATCCCTCTCTACAACAGCGTGCCGATGGCTTTAACAGAGAAATTTCTATTTCTTATCCTCAAATCAATAATCTTGGCATTCGCTATGCTTATGATGATGATTGGGTTGCAGAAAAAATTACCGATGAAATCTTAGATAAGTATCCTAATTTAAAAGGCATATATATTACAGGATCTGGTGTTTTGGGGGTTTGTAAATCACTACAAAAAGCAAATAAAATCAAAGATATTAAAATTATTGCTAATGATTTTATTAATGATAATATTCAATTACTGTCAAATGGTACAATCAATTTTTTAATTGGACAAGATGCTTATACTCAAGGATATCAATCTATTATGTTATTATTTCATAAATTATTTGATAATAAAAATCCTGACAGTAAATTTGCTTATACTGATATTGTGATTAAAAATCGCTTCAACATCTAACAGAAAGGGAATGTATCTTTATTATTATTATCAAGATATTTCCCTTCTATTTTTATTTAATTATCACAAAATTTTACAATAAAAAAAAGTTTATTTTATTTGCAAAAAATTCCTTGCGTTCACGTGAACATTATTGTATAATAAACTCAACGAAAGAAATTATAAACAACTAACAAATAATCATAAATTTATAATTGGAGGAATATATAATGTTAAATGTAGGTGTTATCGGCTGTGGCGGAATGGGTAGAGACCATATCTCCAGATTGACAAATAAAATTCAAGGTGCTCAAGTTGTTGCTGTTTGTGATGTATTTGAAGAAAGTGCAAAAAAAGCTGCTAGTATTTGTAACGCTAAAGTTTATACTGATGAAAAACTTTTAATTAATGATCCAGATGTTGATGCTGTATTCATTGTAAGTCCTGGTTTTGCTCATGTTGAAGCTCTTTTAGAAGCTATCCAAGCTGGCAAACGTATTTTCTGCGAAAAACCACTTTGCACAACAGCTGAAGATTGCCTAAAAGTTGTACAAGCTGAAGTTGCTTCTGGTAAACATTTAATTCAATTAGGCTTTATGCGTCGTTATGATGTTGGTTATGCTAAAGTAAAAGAAGCTCTCTTATCTGGTGAATATGGTGAACCATTAATGCTTCACTGCACACATAGAAACCCAGAAGTAGGTACTAATTATAATACTCCAATGGCTGTTCATGATACTGCAATTCATGAAATTGACGTATTACATTGGCTTGTTGATGATGAATATGAATCCGCACAAGTAATCATGCCAAGAGTTACTAAATATTCTCATAGCGAATTAAAAGATCCTCAAATTATGTTACTTCGTACAAAAAAAGGTGTTTGCATTGATGTGGAAGTATTTGTTAACTGCAAATTTGGTTACGATATCAATTGCGAAGTAGTTTGTGAAGATGGTGCTATCAAAATGCCTATGGCTACTGTTTATCCAACAATTCGTAAAAATGCTAGCGTATCCACAACAATTGATACTGATTGCTTCGTTCGTTTTAAAGACGCTTATGATGCTGAAGTTCAAGCTTGGGTTGATGATGCTGCTAAAGGCGAAATCAATGGTCCAAATGCTTGGGATGGCTATCTTGCTGCTATCACTGCTGACGCTCTTGTAAAAGCTCAACAAACTGGTGCTATTGAAAAAATTAACGCAGCTGTAGAAAAACCTGATTTCTACAATAAATAATTTTGCCCATTGCGTTCACGTGTACAAACTGGAGGAATATAAACATGAAAATCGGATTTAATGAAGCTACAGCTTTAGAATGTAAAGGTCAGTCTTTAATGGCAGACCTCGAAATGTGTGAAAAATACGGTTTCGATTATATTGAAATTCGTTTTGACTGCGTAAAAGACTATTTAAAAGAACATACTTTAGATGAACTCGCTACTTGGTTTAAAAATCATCATTTAAAACCTTGGGCTTACAATACTTTAATTTTCTTCAACCAAAGAGATGAAGCTGGAGAAAAAGAAATCGATGATGAAGTAGATTTCATTTTAAAAGTTTCTAAAGCCATCGGTATGAAAATGCTTATTACTGTACCATCTTTTGATGTAAAAGATAAAACTATCTCTGAAATTAAAGAAGAAGCTGTTGCTCGTCTACGTTATTTATCTGATAAAGTTGGAGAAGATATGAAAATCTCTCTTGAATTCTGTGGTGCTCCAAATTGCTCCATCAATCAATTTGGTACAGCTTATGATGTTGTAAAAGCTGTTGATCGTCCAAATGTTGGCATCACTGTAGATACATTCCATTTCCATGAAATGTGTTCTAAACTTGAAGACCTCAAAAAAGCAGATGGTAATAAAATTTTTGCTTATCATTTAAATGATTGCGAAGATTTACCACTTGGCTCTTGCGGTGATGATAAACGTTTATGGCCTGAAGAAGGTGTTGTAGATCATGAAGGTATTGCTACAGCATTAAAAGAAATTGGCTTTGATGGCGTTTGTACTATCGAAGAATTCCGTCCAGAATATTATGCTATGAGTCATGAAGAAAATATAAAAAAAGCAGCCGAAGTAACTAAAGCATTTGTAAATAAATATTTTGGTTAAAATATAACAAAAGACGGCTGTCTATAGATAAGCCGTCTTTTATACATACTAAAATTTTAGTTATTAATTTACTTAAAATATACTATATCTTTTACTTATAAATTTATGGAGGTTTTATTATGAAAATAGCATTTGATGTTGATGTGCTCGCTAAACAAATGGATATTAATACTATGGTTCACCAAGTAGCTGATTGGGGTTATAAATATATTGAACAATCCCCACATCCTCGCATTAATCCATTTTATAAACATCCACTTTTCTCTGAAGATTGTGAACGCGAATATCGAAAAGCTCTTAAAGAAACTGGTGTAGAAATTTCTTCATTTATTGTTGTATATCGTTGGTCTGGTCCTACTGAAGAAGAACGTCAATTCGCTGTACGTAATTGGAAACGCATGATTGAAATAGCTGTAGATATGGGTGTTCCTGTCATCAATACTGAATTTTCTGGAGATCCAAATCAACAAGAAATTTGCAACGGTATGTGGTTTAAATCTATGGAAGAATTGCTTCCAATTATCGAACGTGAAGGTTTACGTGTAGAAATACAGTCCCATCCTTATGATTTTTGTGAATTAAATAATGAAACTTGTGATTTAGTAAAATCATTCCGTTCTAAAAACTTAGGTGTAGTATATTCAGCAGCTCATACATTCTTCTATGACCAAGGAAAAGGTGACGTTCGTTCTATGTTAAAATACGCAGGAGACGAATTAACACATGTATTATTTGCTGATACATTTAATCAAACATTAGATTGTAGATATATAGCAAATCCACCATCTTTAAATGCAAGAGGTAGAGCAGATGTAACTATCCATCAACATTTAGCAATGGGAGAAGGCGATGTTGATTTCGATGGAATATTTGAAACACTACGCGGAATGGATTTTGCAAATAAACAATTAAAGAAAGATGCTCCAAAAGTAGGTGGAGATAATATTGCTTGCGTATCTTATTTTGGCTTCCCTGAAAAAATGAATATCCAAGCACCAGAAGCTCGTGAACGTATTGAACGTGAATTATTAGGTAAATAAACAAATAAAATATAGTAGCTAGAAATAACCTAGCTACTATATTTACTAAAAATTATTTTTTCATTTTATTTTAAATTTTAAAATTATTTTTAATTTTTATTAAAAAAAGTGGAGGAATTATATGTCTAGTGAACAAATAAATACAAAAGCCTCAAGAACTGTAATGATTATGGCTATTACTGCTACATTTGCTTCTTTAGCTTTTGGTTATGATACAGGAGTTATAAATGGAGCACTTCCATATATGGCTGAACCTGACCAACTAAATTTAACACCTGCATTAGAAGGTCTTGTAGTAAGTGCCATTTGCATTGGCGCTGCTTTTGGTTCTGCTCTTGGAGGTCGTATTTCTGATATTTTGGGTCGTAAACCAGCACTTACTTATTTGTCAATACTATTTTTTATATCTATACTTATTTGTCAATACTATTTTTTATATCTACTCTTGGTTGTGCTCTATCCATTAATGCAACTATGATTATAATATTTAGATTTACATTAGGATTAGCTGTTGGTAGTGCTTCTACTATTGTTCCTGCATATTTAGCAGAAATTGCCACTGGTAATTTACGTGGTAGTTTAGTTGTTCTAATGGAACTAGTTATTGTATCTGGTCAATTATTAGCATATATAGTAAATGCTATTATTGCTATTACGCTTGGACACGATCCTCATGTTTGGCGTTATATTTTAGCAATAGCAGCTATTCCTGCTATTCTATTATTTTTTGGTATGTTAATAAACAAAGAATCTCCTCGTTGGCTTGTTGCTAAAGGAAAAACTTCTGAAGCTTTAGATGTTCTGAGATTAACCCATGAAAGTGAAGCTAAAGCTATTGCTGAATTAAATGATATCCAAGATTTATTAGCAGAGCAGTCTATTCAACAAAATTTATCTTTTAAAGATTTTACTGAACCATGGATGAAGAAAGTTCTATTAATTGGTATTGGAGTAGCTATTTTACAGCAAACAACAGGTGTTAATACTATTATGTTCTATGGCTCTCAAATACTTACAAAATCTGGATTTTCTACTGATGCTGCACTAATTGGTAATATTGGTAATGGTATTATCTCAGTTATTGGTACCTTGTTTGGTTTTACATTAGTGAGACGATTAACTCGCCGCAAAATGCTTACTATTGGGCTTATAGGTATTCTATTTGCTAATACTTGTATTGGCACTATTTCTAATATTATGGCTGGCTCTCCAAATTTACCATATTTTGTATTATCTCTTACAATAACATTTCTCTTTTTTCAACAAACATTTGTATCTCCTGTAACTTGGGTATATATGTCTGAAATATTTCCACTTAGAATGCGTGGTACAGCTCTTGGTATTGCCGTTTTCTTTCTATGGGGATCCAACTTTTGTATTCAATTACTATTTCCAATACTTATGAATACATTTGGCTTATCTAATACTTTTTATATTTTAGTTCTATTGGTATTTTATCTCTACTCTTTACTAAATTTATTATGCCAGAAACTAAAGGTTTATCTATAGAAGATATTGAACGTAAATTCCGTCATGATTATAAATAATAAAAATTTTTGAAAGGTGTTGTTAACATGAATACAGAAAAAATTGCATTTGATATTATCTCCTTGGCCGGAGATGCTAAAGCTGAATTACAAGCTGCATTAAAATTAGCTCATCAAGGAAAGTTTACTGAAGCACAAGCTCAAATTGATAAAGCTACACCACAATTACAAAAAGCTCATGAATTACAAACACAAGAATTACTTACACGTGAAGCCAATGGTGAAAAACTTTCTTTTAATGTTTTAATATCACATGCTCAAGATTATCTAATGACCACCTATATACTTAAAGATATGGTAATTGAAATCATTCAATTATATAGTATCATTAAAAAGTAATTCTAAAATAAGCTAAGACACAAAATATGTCTTAGCTTATTTTATTTATACCTGCCAACGCTTACGATATGAACCTGGAGTGTATCCAACTATTTTTTTAAAAACATTTTGAAAATAATTTGAATTATTATATCCTACATTTGCTGCTATTTCTGTAATACTAAGTTGTGTATTAATCAGCAAATTTTGTGCTTCTCCAATTCTTCTTCGAGTAACATATTGCATTGGAGAAAATCCTGTTTCTTCTTTAAAAATATGTGATAAATAATACTGATTGGCATTTACAGCTTCTGCAGTACTTTTTAAAGATATATTTTCATTATAATTTTTATCAATATATATTTTTACTTTTGTTGCTAATGATGGCTCTTTTATTTGTTTTACATCTCCATTTTTTTCAATAATTATACGAAACTTAACCACTAATGCTTGTACTAAAAAATTACTGAATTCTGCTACATGTATTCCATCAACATCTATACTTTTTCTTATTATATCAAACATACTCAAAATATCATCAAAATACTCATTACAATTTATTATTGGACAATAATTATCTTCAATAATTTTATTATCTCCTAATTTAAGTATTTTTAAATTAGATATACCTAAACAATATGTTCCTAAATTACTTCCATTACCACCAAATTCATCATGTACTACTCCAGAATTATAAAAAATTAAATCACCTTTCTTAGCTATATATTTATTATTATCAATTGTATAAATACCGCTACCTTCATAAACTAATAAAACTTCAACTAAGTTTTCATGTACATGCATAGCTCTAGGCATAACAGATGAAACTTCATCTACTTTACAAAAATATTCTAATTTAGGCGTACAATCTCTATTCAAAATATGTTTATATTTATGTGGCATAAAATACTGTAACATATAAATACTCCCTTCAAAATTATTAAAATTAAACTTACTAAAAATAATAAAAATTTCCATAAAAACTATAGACAAAATCACCAAAAAGATGTACTATATACTTACATAAGTTACTCATAATATATTCATAATATATTCATAATATAGATAAATATTTTTAATTATTTAACTAATATGCTCTTTATATATCATAAATTAACTTCTTAAAACTGTCAATTTATGATATAAAATTGCCCCCTTTTTTATTATGCTATATATTTCTAAGAGGAGAAAATTTCTCCTCTTACACTAATTCAGCATAAATTTATATATTATCACTATATAATAAGTCTTCCTTTTATTTCTTATTTTGATAAGTATGTTTAGTAAGC
>ENA-OQER01000153-OQER01000153.1-human-gut-metagenome-genome-assembly--contig:-NODE-153-length-37645-cov-13.625993_pt1 | contig 37645 bp, 49 predicted proteins | sample MGYA00242797_ERZ504639 | MGnify/ENA primary metagenome ERZ504639 (study PRJEB26092, sample SAMD00036306) | human gut metagenome | host: Homo sapiens | study: EMG produced TPA metagenomics assembly of... | reverse complement strand
GCTTTATGGGGTAAGGGGATTTTGTGTCTGCGACATTTCTGTTGTGCAAGAAATATGTACAATAAAATGAATTTTGTCGCTTTGCAAGCAAAATCCCACTAAACCCTATAGGTTGCGGATTTGAGGTTTAGCAAGGAATTTGATGAAGTAATTATGAATGCCTTTGTTGTGTTTCTGTCTTTTGAAGGTATTAGAAGTTCATATAAGAGAATCCATTTATCAGCAATATCATTATTTAAGAAAATATTGAGGCTATTAGATACTTGATTTAATATGGAAGGTAGAATGTTTGAAAAAATTAAATCATGAGAACAAACTGAAGGTTAAACAGGCTTTTACTCAACTTATAATGCTGTATGTAGATTTTGCAAATATCGTATGGCCTTTTCTGAATTAGGTTTCGAACTTGGTGTATTGATAGCTTATTTAAAGTTAGGTACTTGTCATAGAGAAAAACTGAAGATTATTTGCTGCTTTTTCTTGTTGGTTTTGATAAAAATAACAAACTTTGATGGCAGAAATTAATAAAGTGAATTATTATGGCACAGATTGCAATAATGAATCAAGCTCAACTGCAAATCCTTGATATGTTGTCATTTCGCACATCTTGAAAAGATAAAGATTGCTAAAAAATGTGGAGATAAGTTGGACTGTATTAGTTCTTATCGTATATTTGCAAGGGTAAAAATACGTAAGCTATGACAGCAAAAGAAGATAAGGAAAAAGAAAGACTCGTAGAGAAAACCTGGGCAAGTTTATATATCAACTTGCAAACACCTGCTTTACTGCTATGGTAGTTGTGGCTGCGGTAGGTTTGGTACTTGGTGTAGATGATGCTAAGCTATATGCATTTTTGCTTGGTGTGGGATTGTTTGCTACTGTTTTCTTAGAGCTGTTTGCTGATAACATATTAAAAAAGAAATGATTATGGAAGGAATGTACATTGTTTTAGGTGGGGTAGGTATCATTGCATGTTGCCTCTATTTGTGGTCTGCTTTTACGAAAAGTGGGAGAAAATGGGTTGAAAATCTATAGGTGATATGGCAGGGATAGAAGAAGCAATGGATGATATTCGTCATGGTAGAGTGACTGAATATGATAGTGATGATTTGAAGATCTATGCTAAATTCTTTGGTGTTTACATTAGATTATCGTATCTTTGCAGCATCAATGATTAATATAAATGGGAGGAAGAATATATGGATAAAACAAAGTTAACAAGGGAAGAGCTTTACGCCGATGGAAGGCTTCTAAGGAAACCAAACGTAAAATGGTGGAGAAACTGGAGAATTTGGTTCGCAATAGTTGTCTGGAACGTACTGGTAAAGAACCGAATGGGGTAGAAGTATGGTAGTAGAAATGATGTCTCTGGTTGCGATTAATGCCAATTCGCCCTATGAGGTTAAAGTGGCTCAAACTAATGATACTTTGTGTTTCATCACAGATTATGATGCAGAAATCTTCGTAACTTTTGAACGAGACGACATACTTCAAAAAGGGTTAGTTTATCAATTTGGTATTTCCAATCCGAAAGGCGTAAAGTCGCCTCGTGATCCTAAGGTACGAGAGACGATTCTTGCTATAGTGGAGGAATTCTTTGCAAAGAATAATGCTGCATTTCTTTATATCTGTGATACAAGTGGTGGTATGCAGAAGATGCGTAATCGCTTATTCAGATACTGGTTTGGCATTTACGGGGAAAGAGAGGAATATGTTTTCCTGCCACAAACGATTACTGATGAGGAGGGTAATGATAATTATGCTGCACTAATCATTCGTAAGGATAATCCTCAATTTGCAGATTTGGTAAGCGAGTTCATGACAACCGTGAATTTGCTAAATACTAAGCCGGAAGATTATGAAGAATTGACTGATGAGTACCCCCAATAAGTTACAAAGGACAAAAATGATTTAAGACGATTTTAGGTGTCTTCTTCTCAACTTTCGCAAGTTCTGAAGTGAGTCCACTTTATATAAAGTTTGTTATATTATTTATCGGTTTGTATTTGCTTTACAAGGAAAAAGTGTATTTTTGTGATACAAAACCAAAGATAGAATTATATGAATGAGAATATAGTAAACTTTTTAAATGGATACATGATGAATCCTGATCCTCAATATGCTGTTTTCCTGAAGGGAAAATGGGGATGTGGGAAAACTCATTTTATCAATCATTGGATAGATGCATACAAAGCAAAACCTACTACAGAACAGGTGATAGAATCCATCTATGTTTCTCTATATGGCCTAAGTGATACAAAACAAATTACAACAGCATTAAATAGAGTTATATGCCCTATCTTATATGGGAAAGCAGCAAAAGCAGGAAAAGTCTTGGCTAAAATTGCTTCAGCAATGGTTTTAAAGCATGAAGTTGATTTGAATTATGATGGTATTTCAGACCTTTCTATTAATATAGGTATTGACTCTTTATCAAAGTTCAAATCAAATGACAGTTTGGTAAATTCTAAAAAAATGCTCATCTTTGATGATTTGGAGCGTTGTGATGTTCCCATGAAGAAGTTGTTAGGATATTTGAACTTCTTTGTGGAGCAATGTAATTGTCACCTCATAGTCATAGGTGATGAGGATAAGATTGCCGAAGGCGAGAATAAGAAGATATTTGGTGAGTTCAAGGAGAAAACGATAGGTCGCGAGTTTGAGATAGCGACGGATATACATAGTGCTCTTGAAACTTTTGTCAATCAGACACCCAAGAATGATTTTGTTGTAGGTCATCAAGAGCAGATAGAGAAGTTTTTTGCTATGACAGAATGCAATAATCTTCGCATTCTGCGTCAAGCATTATGGGATTTTAGCCGATTCGAGGAATCTATGACTGATTTCTTGGGAGATAAACGTTATGAGGACATCATGATTCATGTGTTGGGGACTTATATTATATCCTATTGTGAGTATCGCGGAAAAAATCATCAGTTATTTGATGCCTGGATTCGATATAACATAAAAGGTCAACAGTTTGATAACAATGCATTGGAGAACTTGAGATCGCAAATAGGATACCTTCATCAGAGATATAATAATATTTATCAGTGTTTGAGTAACTATCAGACGTTCAAGATAGAGTTTGTTGAAAGAGTTCTTTTAGAGCTAAATACGGGCAACTCTATCAAGAAATATGTTGGGAAAGAATATTTCGCATCAGAGGCAGAAGTTCGGTCATGGGATAGAATCAATGAGGCATCTGCTATGAGCAATGAGAAATTTATTTCATTCTATCGTACCTTGATTGATGATATTTGTGGTGTCCATGTGACGAGCATGAAAAATTTGGGATATGCTATCGCTTATTTGGTATACCTCGACTCTCGTACGATAAAAGAGTTTGATGAAGAGGACTTCAATAACATACGTGAGGCTCTGCCTAAATATTGGGATGATTTTCGAGATGAAGAGTCTGTTTATGATGCTCACATTGCATTTAGTAGAGGTGTTCATTCTTATGTGACTACAGAGAAATTGACACGGTTAAAAGATATTTGTGATAAATTCGATGTAGAATATGAGAATAGAATAAAGAATAGTAAAAATCTCATGACTCGAACTCTTGAAGAATTGTCTGATTCGAATGTAGATGAATTGTGTACGTTAAATGGCCAGGCGTTGCCTGATCAAAGCCATACATATGATATGGTATCTATCTTCAATCATGTGGACATGGATAAACTAATGGATAACCTGTTGAAAATGAGCAACGAATCTTTAAATTCTTTTACTCATTTTATCCGAGATAGATATAAATTATCTTATAATATGGGCAATTGGATACATGAAACGAATGATGATATTAAGCCATTGGAAAAGTTGAAAGAGAAAATAGATGTAGTCATCAAAAATGAAAAATATATTAGAAAAGCAGCATTTATGAATCTTTCAAAATCTTTAGATGGTGCTATAAAACGCTGCAAAGGAGATATGCATGCAACGCCATTTTGACAATCATGTTTGGGCTTATGGCTTTAACTTCTCTAACTTCTTTAAATTCCCCATTTGCTAAAGTTGAGTAAATAATTGAATTTGCTAAAGTTCAAAAGGTTATGGTACAGATGGAAGATAATAGTGAAATGGCAGGGATAGAAGAAGCAATGGATGATATTCGTCATGGTAGAGTGACTGGGTATGATAGTGCTGATGATATGTTTGAAAATGTATGCGAAATGAAAAAGTGCTCCAATTCTTTGTATATATAATGTTTTTTGTTTAGTTTTGCAGAAATATAGATAGATCAAGTGTTTCGAACATCAAAGATAGGATATGAAGTATTCTGTCGTAAAATGTTGGAGAAACTGGAGAACTTGGAGATAGAAACGCATGGAAAAGGACTATAGTATTTTCTTTCAACTGATAAGGTTGGGACTGGGGATTTCGGCTGATGCTGTGGTGATTCCTATGGAGGCCTGGAAGGGACTGTATAGGGAGGCTGAAAGGCAGTCGATGCTGGGAGTGGTTTTCGAGGGTGTCAACAGAAATGTGAACCTCGGTGGTACTAAACCGCCTACTGCCTTGGTGCTGAAATGGATGGGTATCTCGCAGGTTATCAAGCGAAAGAATGTGAAGTTTGATGTGGAGGCGAAAAGGCTGACACAGCTGTTTGATGAGAATGGTATCTTTACCGTGATATTGAAAGGGCAGGGCAATGAGCTGCTTTATCCTGTAAGGGGATGCAGAATTCCTGGTGATATCGACATCTTTGTGGATGGGGGGAAGGACTTTGTCGTGGACTGGATTGACCGACATGGACTGGCCGACAGGGCGGAGAAGGCTACATATCATCATGTGCATCTGTTGCCTGGGGCGAGTGGTATTGATATCGAAGTGCATTTCCTGCCTTCTTCGGGTCTTTTCTTCCCCACTCATCGTCATCGGTTGCAGATGTTCTTGCAGAGTGAGGTGAGAAACTCGGTTATGTGTGACAGGGGATTCAGAATTCCTTCGGCGAGGTTTAACTTGCTGATGCAACTTGCTCATATCCATTGTCATTTCTTTAGTGGGGGTATTGGTCTGCGACAGATGAACGACTTTTACTATGTGCTGATGTCTTCTTCGAAGGATGAGAGGGTAGAGGCTATGGCGCTCATCAGGAAAATGGGGATGAGGAAAACGGCGGCTGCTCTAATGTGGGTGCTGAAGGAGGTGTTCCTCATGGATGCTGAATGGATGCTGTGTTCTCCTGACGAGAGTCTTGGTAAAGTGTTGTTGGGTGAAGTGTTCAAGGGTGGTAATTTCGGGCATTATCTTTTTGATAATGAGGAGGCATTCCTCTTGAAGGCTGTGCTGCGTCGCAAGAGATTTCTGAAACTCCTGAGATTCGGAGTGTTGGAAACGATAGGTCAAATGTGGTTTGATACAATGTATATTGTGAAGAAGCTAATATAATATATAATGTATGCACGTATGTATGTGTGCTTACATTATATATTATATTAGTTTTTTTGTTTATAATGAGGGTTCTTTCGAAAAGCTGCCTGTCCTTCTTTAACCTTAAGTTTTTCTAAAATCAACCCGTCCTTCTTTACCATTAAAGAGCTCCACCTCTTTTCCCAAGCCCCTTTTCTCATGGAGAAGGTTGGCTGCACTCGGCATAGTTCAAGCGAGCTTGACTCTGCTCTCGTTTGCACAACCTTTCCCCTCAGGTACAGGGATGTACTAACCGCCCTTTCAATAGTCTTTACGACCCCTTCGGTTCCCCTTGTAGGGACAGAAACGGAGCTCAAACCGCTACGCTATAAGGTTGGCGGACCATCAGAGGTCTACGCCAGTTTTTTATGCGGGATGGGACCGCAGGGAGAAAACTTGCTAAAAAATGGTTGTGTGGGATGGGACTGCAGACAAGATGGATGGCGCATTGCGTAATTTGCTAATACTGTCATCTTATTCTCCATAGTCCAATATCTCCATCATTTGTGATCTTTTCTTAATCGTCTGACTTCTTTTATCTCTGCATTGATTTCATCAAGAGACATTTCTATGTTGTTTTCTCTTGCCGTCTTGCACATGTTTTCAAAAGCTTCTATTGCCTCGTCTGTAACCTTGTCTTCTTTGCTTTCCTTTGCTTTGATGGCAAAAGGTATACTTCGTGTGCGGATTACCGCCTTGACAAATACATTGATTGCTGCATTTGCACTCATGCCAAACTGCTCACAGAGGCTGTCGAACATAGCTTTCTGTTGTGAGTCTATTCTGACTGTCATTGATGTCTGTGCCATAACGTTATCTGTTTTAATTAATATTGATTGCAAATATAGGGCGTTTTGATGTGAGTTGTATGACTTATGACTTCTTTTTATCAAAGTTTAACAGTAAATACTGAAGTTTCGCATGTGGTTTATGTACGGGCTGAAGGGGCATACTTGCGAACTTTAGTGATATAAAAAAAAAGTCCGTTGAAAAATTAATTTCTACGGACTTTCTTATTATATTGTTATTGAAACTTATGCCTTGAAACTCTCCAAATCTTCGGCTTGGAAGTTCTGGATGTATGCGGAATGACCGAGGACTTCTTCCTCTGCCATGCGGACATATACGTTGGCACTCTTAGCAAACAGCTCGGGTGACTTGGTGGCGTCGTCGAGGATGAGGAGAGACATCACGATGTCGCCAGTCATGTTGTAAAGACGGCGGGCCAAGAAGTCGTGAACTGCCTGATCGTTGGCCTCCTTCACCTTGTTGATGCTGCCTCGTAGAGGTCTGCCAACTTGGCTACACGGGCCTTCAATGCCTTCAGATCGTCACTGACCTCGCTCTCCAACATCTCCTTGATGATGTTGAGGTAGGTGCCGTTGGTGATGTAACGGATGGCTGCTACTACCTGCAACTGGGTGGTACCCTCGTAGATAGAGAAGATACGGGCATCACGGAACAGGCGCTGACACTTATACTCCATGATGAAACCGGAACCTCCGTGGATGCTGATGGCATCGTAGGCGTTCTGGTTGGCATACTCTGAGTTCATACCCTTGGCCAATGGTGTGAAGGCATCGGCAAGACGGGTGTACTTCTTCATCTCCTGACGCTCCTCTGGAGTGAGCTTGCTGTCGCGGGCGATGTCTTCCAATGCCTTGTAGATGTCGACATAGCGGGCGCAGCAGTAGAGGAGTGAACGGCCTGCATCCAACTTGGCCTTCATTCTTGACAGCATGTCATAAACGGCTGGGAAGTTGATGATCTTCTCGCCAAACTGAGCACGCTCCTTGGCATAGGCCAAGCCTTCGTTGTAAGCCTCCTGCTCTACACCTACACTCTGAGCTGCAATACCTAAGCGGGCACCGTTCATCAAAGCCATCACGTACTTGATCAGACCGAGACGGGTGTTGCCGCAAAGTTCTGCCTTGGCATTCTTGTAAACCAACTCGCAGGTTGGTGAACCATGGATACCGAGCTTGTGCTCGATGTGACGAACGGTGACACCACCATCACGCTTGTCGTAGATGAACATTGAAAGACCACGACCGTCCTTGGTGCCTTCCTCTGAACGAGCCAGTACCAAGTGGATGTCGGAGTCGCCATTGGTGATGAAACGCTTCACACCGTTCAGACGCCATGTGCCGTCCTCATCCTGTGTGGCCTTCAGCATCACGCGCTGCAAGTCGGAACCTGCATCTGGCTCGGTCAAGTCCATACTCATGGTCTCGCCTGCGCAAATGCGAGGGATGTACTTCTGACGCTGTTCCTCAGAACCGAACTCATAGAGGGTGTCGATACAGCTCTGGAGTGACCAGATGTTCTGGAAACCTGCATCGGCTGCTGCGATGATTTCTGAAGCCATAGAGAAGATGGCGTTAGGCAGGTTCAAGCCGCCGTAACGACGTGGCATGGACAAGCCCCAGAGGCCTGCCTTGCGGGTGGCATCGAGGTTCTCGAATGTCTTGCTGGCATAGATCATGCGGCCATTCTCCAGGTGTGGACCTTCGAGGTCGACATCCTCAGAGTTGGGTTCGATGATGTTGGCTGCCACATCGCCGGTAATATCCAGCAGTCGCTTGTAGTTCTCGATGGCATCCTCGTAGTTGACAGGTGCATCTTCGAACTGGTCTTTCTCTACGTAATTGCGTTCCTTCAAGTCCACAACACGCTTCATGAGGGGGTGATTGAGATGAAATTCAATCTCAGGGTGATCACTATAGTAATTAGCCATTTTGCTTTTCTTATTTAAATAAATGTGTAAATGGTGCTACTTGCAGATTACTTTGAATTCTGCTTGTAGTACTTGATGAGCTTGGGGACGACGTCTTCGACATTGCCGTTGATGACGTAGTCGGCAATCTTGTTGATGGGGGCATCAGGATCGTTGTTTACGGAGATGATGATGCCTGAATCCTGCATACCGGCGATGTGCTGGATCTGACCGGAGATGCCGCAGGCAATATAAACCTTAGGATGAACGGTGACACCGGTCTGACCAATCTGACGGTCGTGGTCTACCCAACCTGCATCAACAGCTGCACGGGAAGCACCTACCTCGCCATGGAGGAGATGAGCCAACTCGAAGAGCTGGTCGAAACCTTCCTTGCTTCCTACACCATAACCGCCGGCTACAACGATGGCAGAACCTTCAGGTTGTGCTTGGCAGCCTCTACATGGTGGTCGAGTACCTTTACGACGAAGTCCTCGGCAGGTACATACTTGCTTACCTCTGGGTAAACAACTTCCTTCTTGCACTCACCCTCGTAGATGCTCTTCTGCATCACACCTGAGCGTACGGTCGCCATCTGTGGACGATGCTCTGGGTTGACGATGGTTGCCACGATGTTGCCACCGAAGGCTGGACGAATCTGATAGAGTAAACCGTCGTAGTGCTTGCCGCTCTTCTTGTCGTCATATTCGCCAATCTCGAGCTCGGTACAGTCGGCTGTCAAACCGCTGGTCAGAGAAGAAGAGACACGAGGACCGAGGTCGCGACCGATAACGGTGGCACCCATCAGGGCAATCTGTGGATTCTCCTCCTTGAAGAGGTTGACGAGGATGTCGGTATGAGGAGCTGAGGTGTATGGGAACAATCCCTCGGCATCGAAAACAAATAACTTATCTACACCATAGGGCAGGATCTGGTCTTCCACCTTTCCCTTGATGCCTGTGCCAGCCACAATGGCATGGAGCTCCACGCCCTGCTGGTTGGCGAGCTTACGACCCTTGGTAAGCAATTCTTGAGATACTTCGGCTACGGTTGTGCCTTCTACCTCGCAATATACAAATACGTTGTTCATAAATTTTTGCAAAATTATCCGATAATACTTTCGTTCAACAATTCCTTCATCAAGTTGTCGATGTCCTCATCGCTGCTTGTCAAGGTCTTGCTCTCCTTAGCCTGGAACACGATGTTCTTTACTGCCTTCACCTTGGTAGGTGAACCGCTCAGACCACACTGTGAAGGATCGCCGTCAACATCGGCTACACTCCACTGGTTGAGAGTGAGGTAAGGACGCTCCTCATAGAGGTTGGTCCAAGGCTCATCTCCCTTGCGCTCCATAGGGCAAGATGCGTATTTGTATTTCATTACGAGCTTCACGTTGCATGGGCGACATGGAGCTGCACTGCCGTTTACGGTTATCACGAGTGGCAATGGGGCCTCTACGGTCTCGACACCTCCATCGATGAGGCGACGGACTGCTGCCTTGCCGTCTTCCACCTTCAGAATCTCCTCGGCGTAGGTGACCTGGTTCAAGCCCAACTTCTGAGCTACCTGTGGACCTACCTGTGCGGTATCACCATCGATAGCCTGGCGACCACCGATCACGATGTCGACATCGCCAATCTTCTTGATGGCGGTGGCAAGGGCATAGGATGTGGCCAATGTGTCTGCACCGGCGAAGAGGCGGTCGGTAAGCAGCCAACCTGTATCTGCACCACGGTAAAGACCCTGGCGAATTACCTCACCGGCACGTGGAGGACCCATTGTAAGAATACCAACTGTGGAACCTGGATTCTGCTCTTTCAATCGAAGAGCCTGCTCCAATGCGTTCAAATCTTCAGGATTGAAGATGGCGGGAAGGGCTGCGCGGTTGACTGTGCCTTCGGCTGTCATCGCATCCTTACCCACATTTCTTGTGTCTGGTACTTGCTTGGCAAGTACTACAATTTTTAAACTCATATTAATAAAATGGTTATTGTTATTATTTCTAAGTTTGTTAGTGTTTCGTAAGGAACACAGCCGCAAAAGTAGTATTTTTTTGTGTATTACACAAATAAATCGGCATTTTTTTGGAAAAGAAGGGGGTTAGAGGGAAGTTAAGAGGAATTAGCATGCCCTGAACCAACGGTCACCGGCCGAAGGGAATTGAAAATCGCTGGCCGAAGGGTAAAGCAAAGGTAAAGGGCAAAAGCTTTAAGTTTTGTTACAACGATATTACAGTCTGTGGGTTGTGAGCCTATTTCATGATTGTCATTGTTTTGTAACGTCAGTGTCGTATGAAAGTAACTTTTTTTATTTAACTTTGCAGCCGAGAAAAATCAGCAAATAAAACTCAACTTCGTACATACGAAACTTCAAATAAAATAATATAATGAATAAGAAAACGACCACCATGCTGTTGCTGCTCTCGCTACTTGCGATGACAGCCCAAGCACAGAAGTATGACAATGGCGAAGAAGAGAAAGTAGACAGAATGCCTAAAATTCACGGCACCATCCGCTCGAAGTATGAGTATCAAACCGAAGAGGGCGAGGGACGTTTCGAGGTGCGCACAGCCCGTGTCAGTGTGTCGGGAAATGTGACCAAGGAGGTGAGCTACAAGGCAGAGATTGATCTCTGCGATGAGGGAAAGATCAAGATGCTTGATGCCTACACACGCATCAAGCCCTGGAGCACCCTGCAGTTTACCATCGGTCAGGAGCGAGTGCCCTTCACCATTGATGCTCACCGTTCGCCCCATCAGCAGTATTTTGCCAACCGCTCGTTTATCGCCAAGCAGGTGGGCAATGTGCGTGACGTGGGTGCCGAGGTGGGTTATACCTGGAATGTCGGTTTCCCCATCGTGGTGAATGTCGGTGTGTTCAACGGCTCTGGTCTTACCAATCAGAAGGACTACTGGACCAAGGGTGTCAACTATTCTGCCAAGCACAGTTTCTCTTTCCTAATGTCAACCTGGTGCTGAGTACTCAGAAGATCAAGCCTTCTGACGTGACTGTGAATATGTATGATGCAGGTGTTACCTTCCACTATGGTGGTTTCATTGCCGAGGTGGAGTATCTCTACAAGCATTATTCTCATAACGCCTTCCACGATGTGCATGCCTTCGATGGTTTTGCCTGCTATGACATCCCTGTTCGCACACGACTGATCAAGAAGGTTTCTCCCTTGGTGCGTTATGATTTCATGAGCGATCACAGCGACGGCTCCCGTTACAATGCGACAGACGATGATCTGGGTGAGTTGATCATCAACGACTATAAGCGCCATCGTGTCACCGGTGGTGTTACGTTGAGTCTGTCGAAGCCATTTATCTCCGATATCCGCATCAACTATGAGAAGTATTTCTATCGTGAGGGCGGTATTGCCAAACCTTCGGAGAAAGACAAGATAGTAGTTGAATTTATGACTCGTTTTTAGTAAATATGTGTTTTTCTGGTTGATACGAAAATGTGCGTGTGCTTGTCCGTTGATGGTTGAGCACACGTTTTTTATTCGGGTAAGTGATGCTTTTTGGAAGGAAATATTTGGGAGATAGAAAAGAATGTAGTACTTTTGTTGAGGGAAAAGATAGGGAATTATTTTGTGGGAGTTGATGGAGGTAAGGAAGGTGATACTTCTGTATCAAGTAAAAAAGAGATTACGAAAATGAAAGAAAACAACAAGATAGCGGGGTCTGTCAAGGCCATAGCCTTTGATGCCGACGATACGTTGTGGGCATTGCAGAACTATTTTGAAAACGTAGAGGACGAATACTGTGACTTGCTTTCAGACTATGGAAGCAAGGAGGAGATATCTGCTTCGCTCTTCGAGACAGAGAGCGGTAATATGGAAGACCTGGGATATGGTGTGAAAGCCTTTACCATCTCGCTGGTGGAGAATGCCGTGAAGGTGAGTCAGGGCGAGGTGCCTGCCAAGCTGATAGGGCGAATCGTGGAGCTGGGCAAGACCTTGCTGAGGCTCGATGCCCGTCCATTGGAGGGCGTGGAGGAGACGTTGGCAAGGCTCAGACAGACGCGTCATTACAAGCTTGCGGTATTCACCAAGGGTGAGTTGCAAGACCAGGAGAACAAACTGTGGCGTTCGGGATTGCAACGTTACTTTGACGTGGTGAGCATCGTGAGCGACAAGACGCCCGAGCTTATCGAAGACTCTGCCGTGAGTTGGAGGTAAAGCCCGAAGAGTTGGTCATGGTGGGCAACAGTTTCAAGAGCGACATTGTGCCTGCGTTGAAGATAGGTGCCTCGGCTGTTCATATACCTTTCCATACAACATGGGCGCATGAAAAAACGGAGGAGTTCGCTCACGAACGCCTCCGTCGTATTTCCCGTTTCGAGGAAATCATGGATATCTTGTAAGAAGTTTTTAGTCTCGGTGAATCACGGTGCCACTGGCCTGATGGGTGGCGAGAACCAGCACCTCGGCTATTTGAACATGCTCGGGAGCGCAGGCGCATAGAATGCCACGTCGCAATGTCATCGCCAGTCAATGGCTCTATGCCACGGTAAACATTGTCGGCACGCTGGGTGTCGCCATGGAAACGGATGTTGGAGAAATTGGTCTCCACCAGTCCCGGCTTGATGTTGGTAACGCGAACGCGGGTATGAGCCACGTCGATGCGCAGACCATCGGTGATGGCTTTTACTGCACTCTTGGTGGCACAGTACACATTTCCGCCTGCATAGGCAGCATCGCCAGCCACACTTCCGATGTTGATGACATGACCACGATTGCGTTCCACCATGCCGGGAACGATGAGTCGGGTCATGGTGAGCAGACCTTTAATGTTGGTATCTATCATCTGGTCCCAGTCGTCGAAGTCGCCTTCGTACTCTGGTTCCAGGCCTCGTGCCAGTCCTGCATTATTGATCAGGACATCGATGTTGCGCCATGCCTCAGGAATATAGTCAACAGCCTTGCGAGCCGCCTCTCTGTTGCGCACGTCGAAAGCCAGTGCCAGCACTTGGACGCCTTCCTCTTCGAGTTCCTGTTTCAGAATTTCCAATTTGCCTGTGTTGCGGCCTGTGATGATGAGGTTGTAGCCTCCTTGTGCGAATCTTCGGGCGCATCCTTCGCCAATACCGCTTGTGGCGCCTGTGATAAGAGCTATTTTTCTTGCCATGATTATTATGTTTTTGGTTTAATGTTTTTAACTACAATATCAGGATTCTCACTTCGGCATTGCCCATTTTCTCGATCTCGTTCATCGGCCGGCGGAAGTAAACACTCTGCAGGGCTTTGTTGATGATGCCATGACCAACGCAAGAATGGTCTTGCCGGGATAGGTGACACGCAGCCAGGTGATGAAGTTTTGAGCCTCGACTTCATGCTTTCTATCGACTCAATATCGTCGGGCCAGTCTTTGGGGTCTTGGGGCAGGGAAGGGATAAACTTGCCAGTGAAATTTCCCCAGTCGCGTTCGCGCAGCAGAGGTGTGGTAATCACCTCGGCATGATGGGGACGGGCTATGATCTCGCAAGTCTGAATACTGCGCTTCAGGTCGCTCGATACGAATACGTCGATGGGATGGTCGGCCATGCGGGCTGCCACTTCTTCTGCCTGGGCAATACCTTTGTCATTGAGTTCGCCTGGTGTCTGTCCCTGCATGATGTGGGCTGCATTGTCGACAGTCTCGCCATGACGAACCAAGTATAATGTTGTTGTCATGTAGATATCTATAGTTTTTGCTTACAAAAGTACTAAAAAAAATAGATTTACCTATCTATTAAACTGTTTTTTCCTTCGTTTTTCCGAAAAAAGTAGTAACTTTGCATCATTATATAGATAAATAAGGTAGTGATTGTAGTCGATAAGTCGAAAGCATTACCAAAAATAACAGTCAGAATGATGCATAGATACAAAACTCTCATACTCCTCGTCTTTGCCGTTGTCCTGCTTGCCGCTTGCAAGAAAGGACCACGCCCACCACGCCCTAATATCAACCTGCCCATCAGTACGGCGAAGCTGCCAAGGGCGACCATGCCATCTACGGACTTGCCTGCATGGGATGTACCGACAGTGTGGTGGTGCTCTTGCCCAACAGCGGCGGAGACCCTGTGCGCTACAATATATTGGAGGCTACCCGACAGCATCAGGTGTTTGGCGATATAGAGATAGGCGACTGGATATGTGTGTTGCCGGTAGAGGGAGAGAAGAACCGTGCCAGAATGGTGGTGGATCTCGACAAGCTGAAGGCTACATGGACCTATCAGGTGATGCCCCATCTGCGTGACCTGAGTCATCTGTCACGCCGACAGCAGGCACGCATCCTTGCCAATATGCCCGACAGCATCGTGGAAAACTATATGGTGCCACGCGAATATGGTTTCACACTCAAGCGGATGGGCGAGGCCCGATCGGTGGGCTTTGTCATGCAGAACAGTTCGGTGGAGGATGACAGTCCGGTGGAATATCCCGAAGTGCCACAGTATACAGAGTGGCATGCCTACAATGGCAAGCTGCTGCTTGTGAGGGGACGTTTCGAGATGCAGGGAGTCGTCTTCAACGAGAAGACTTCCATAGATACCCTCTCTTTCGTCTATATGAAGAAAGACTCGCTGGTGCTCAGCGACTCGCAAGGCAAGACATACACTTATCACCGCAAGGCCAATGCCCATGATGTGAATGCCGCAGCACGTGCCGCAGCACAGAAGCAGGCCAACAGAATGAAACAGGAACTGAAATAAAATGATAGACAAACCGACCATAGCCCGAATCATGGACGCCACCAACATCGTTGACGTGGTGTCGGAGTTTGTGTCGCTCAAAAAACGCGGCGTGAACTATATCGGTTTGTGCCCTTTTCATAATGATTCGCATCCTTCCTTCTCTGTCTCGCCCGCACGCGGCATCTGCCATTGCTTCACCTGTGAAAGGGAGGCAACGCCATCAACTTCCTGATGGAGCTGGAACAGATGACCTATCCCGATGCGCTGCGCTGGTTGGCCAACAAATATCACATCGAGATCAAGGAGCGGGAACTGACAAGCGAGGAGAAGGAGAAGGAGAGCGAGCGGGAGTCGATGTTCATCGTCAACGAATGGGCATCGCAATACTTCGAGGACATCCTGCAGAACGATGTGGACGGACGAGCCATCGGTATGCAGTACTTTCGCAGCCGTGGATTCCGTGATGACATCATCCGCAAGTTCAGGCTGGGGTTTGATCCCAACAGCAGGACGGCCTTGTATGACGAGGCTATCAAGAAAGGCTATAACCCCAAGTATCTGGTGGCAACGGGTCTCTGCTTCAAGGTGGACAAGGACGAGGCATCCAACAAGAGCGGAGAAGACAAGTATCTCGACCGATTCTCGGGACGAGCCATCTTCCCCTGGTTCAGCGTGAGCGGCAAGGTGGTGGCTTTCGGAGGTCGTGTGCTCGACAGCCGTACGAAAGGAGTCAACCAGAAGTATGTCAACTCGCCCGACAGCGATATCTATCATAAAGAACGGGAACTCTATGGACTCTATCAGCCAAGAAAGCCATTGCCAAGGAAAACTGTGTGTACATGGTGGAGGCTACACCGACGTCATCTCCATGCACCAATGCGGTATAGAGAATGTGGTGGCCAACTCGGGAACGGCACTCAGTGTGCACCAGATAAGGCTCCTGCACCGTTTCACCAACAATATCGTGTTGCTCTATGATGGCGATGCGGCAGGTGTGCATGCTGCCCTGAGAGGTACCGACATGCTCCTGGAGGAAGAGATGAACGTGAAGGTGCTCCTGCTGCCCGACGGCAATGACCCCGACAGTTTTGCACGCAGTCATACGGCGAGCGACTTCAGAAGTATATCGAGGAAAACCAGACAGACTTCATACAATTCAAGACCCATCTGATGCTCAAGGGCGTTACCGACCCAGTGAAGCGAAGCGAGGCCATCAACTCGATCGTGGAGAGCATCTCGAAGATAAAGAACCAGATAACGCGTGCCTCCTACATCACCGACTGCTCGCACCGACTGGGCGTGAGCGAGGCCATCATCGTGAATGCGCTCAACAACTTTGTGCGCAACGGTCTCAGCGAACAGGTGAAGGAAGAAAGACGGGCGGCAGGTCTGCGCGACCAGGTGGTGCAGCAGGCGGCGCAGACGGGACAGCAGATGGAGGAACGACTCCCGAGGCCAAACTGCGCGAGGTGGAAGACCTCATCATACAGATCGTGATTCATCATGGCGAGGAACTCATCACCGTGAAAGACTCTGAGCAGCAGGATGTGGAGTTGCCCGTGGCACAATACATCATGCTCGATATGCAGGGCGATGGTTTCGAGTTTCACAACCCTATATATAATAAGGTGTTGCACGAGGCCGTGGAACATATAGGTGACGAGGACTTCAAGGCAGAGACCTACTTTGCCAATCATCCCGACCCTGCGTGAGTCGGCTGGCGGGCATGATGACGGGCGAACAGGAGGTGTCGACAGCCAGCCTGCAACTCAAGTTGAACCCCGAGAAGCTCAGGCAGATGGTGTTTAAGGACATGCTGAGTTTCCGTACTCATTACATCGCCCAGCGCCTGGTAGAGGTGAGACAGCAGTTCGTGCAGAACCCCAACAACATGGAACTGATAGCAGAGTTCACCAAGTTGAAGCAGATGAACAGTCTGCTGGCGGCACAAGCCAACTTCATCTTTAACTAACGATGATGTGAAGTGCAGAAAGGGAAGTTGACTTCTATAACTTCCGTACATGTGAAACTTCAATGATATGATATATTTCCACTGGATATATTTATTAGTATATGCGCTGCTTACCATCCCCACCGTCGTGGCGGTACTGATGGACAATAAACAGCCGGCGAAGACCATAGCCTGGATTATGGTGCTGCTCTTTATGCCCTTTCTCGGCATCGTGCTCTATGTGTTCTTCGGGCAGGACATCCGTAAGCAGCGACTCATCAGCAACCGTTCCATGGACCAGCTCACCAAGCGCTCGATGCTGGAGTTTGCTGAGCAGGAGAACCTGCATCTGCCTGCCGACAGCCAGCCCCTGATGAGACTCTTTGCCAACCAGAACTGGGCGCTCCCTTTCAAAGACAATCAGGTGGAGATTTATACCGATGGCTATGGTTTCGTGTTCAGTCTGCTGCAAGCCATCGGCAGGGCGGAGAAGCACATCCATATAGATACCTATATCATAGAGGACGACCCCTTGGGAAATCTGATAGCCGATGCTTTGGCAGACAAGGCCAGGCAGGGTGTGGAGGTACGTCTGATATATGATGATGTGGGCTGTTGGCGCGTCAGCGATTCCTTCTTTGAGCGTATGCGCGATGCCGGAATAGATGTTCATGCCTTTATGCCGGTACGGTTTCCTGCCTTTACCAGCAAGGTGAACTATCGCAACCACCGCAAGTTGTGTGTGGTAGACGGCAAGGTGGGATTCATAGGAGGTATGAACTTGGCCCTTCGCTATGTGAAAGGAAGAGGCGGAAGAGTCTGGCGCGACACGCATCTGCGCATAGAGGGAGGTGGCGTTTATGCCATACAGCGTGCTTTCTTAGTAGACTGGTATTTCGTAGACCGCACGCTGATTACCGACCGTCGTTATTATCCACCTGTCGATGCGGCTATCCGCAACAACTGCTTGGTGCAAATCGTGACGAGCAGTCCTATCAGTCCCTGGCCCGACATCATGCAGGGCTATGTGCGCATCCTGTTGCAGGCGCAGCACTATGTGTATCTCGAAACCCCTTATTTTCTTCCTACCGAACCCGTGCTCTTTGCCATGCGAACGGCAGCTTTGGCTGGCGTGGATGTCAGACTCATGGTGCCTCGTCACAGCGATGCACGGCTGGTGGAGTGGGCTTCGCGGTCATACATGATGGAAGCCATAGAGGCAGGAGTGAAAGTGTACTTGTATGAGGCGGGATTCAACCACAGCAAGCTGTTGGTGAGCGACGACAAGATATGCTCGTGTGGAAGTACGAATGTCGACTTCCGCAGTTTTGAGAACAACTTTGAGGCCAATGCCTTCTTCTTCGACACAGACATGGCCTTGCGAATCAAGAACATCTTTCTGGAAGATGAGGCGCACTGTCAGTTGACCGATGATGTGACTTATTACATCAAGCGTCCTTTCCTGAAGCGCCTCTTCGAGTCGACAGTAAGGCTCTTGTCACCACTGCTTTAGATGATTATCTGAAGATAGAGAAGTTGACACTGCCATAGCTTCTGTGTTCCAGGAAGCGGGGATGGTCGGAGAAGTCGTAGTTCTTGCCATGTTCGAAGACGAAGATGCCTCCCTCGTTGAGCAGGTCGCCTTCGAGGATGAGCCGGGGTATCTCGGGCAGTTCCTTGAGAGCATAAGGAGGGTCGGCAAAGATGAAGTCGAACTTCTGATGACAGCTCTTCAGGAAGCGGAACACGTCGCCACGGATGAGCAGGTCGCTCTCATCGCCCAACTTCTTGAAGCACTGGCGTATGAAGTTGGCATGGTCTCTGTCGGCCTCGACGCTTACCACCCGGCTACAGCCTCGTGAAACCAGTTCGAGCGAAATGCTGCCTGTGCCTGCGAAGAGGTCGAGGGCGACAGCATCCTCGAAGTCGATGTATCCTTGCAGTACGTTGAAGATATTCTCTTTGGCAAAATCGGTGGTAGGACGTGCCTTGAAGGTACGTGGAATATCAAAATGTCTTCCTTTATATTGTCCTGTTATGATGCGCATTCTTTTGTTGAGTGTGATGTTGGTTGATGTATGGTTTGAGTGAGGCCATCCCTCAGGGAGGCTTTCCTACTTGCTGAGGTAGAGCGCCTGCAGATCGAAAGGTATGTTCTTGATTTCGGTAAGCGGTGCCCGGTTGAATTCGGCAGCAGGGTTGAGAAGGTAAGTCTTCTGAATGTAGAGCTTGGTGTTGTGGATGAACCAGTCCTTGTCCGGCACATCGCCCACCACGTGCAGCTCGTCTTTCTTCTGGTCCATGCCGAGCAGTTTCCATACATATAGGATGAAGTAGATGGCGTCCTTGGCATGTGTGGTGGCATAGGAGTTGAAGAACTTGAAGCGGTTCTTGTCGAAGCAGAAGATGTCGAGTTTGCCGTCGTGGAAATAGGCGAACAGCTTCTTCTGTATGCCCACGAAGCTGCGCTGGTGCAGATGGTTCCATACGGGTTGCAGCACAGGAGTGAAGCGCACGTCGGCAAAGTTGTCCTCCATCACCGTTCTCAAGTCTTTGTTGAGAGGGAAGAGCGCCACGGCGTTGAGCTGAGGCTGTACTCTGTGCATGATGATGTCGCTCTCGTGCTCCTCGAAGCTGTACTGATAGAAAGTATCTTTCTGTTTCTCGTCGAACTCGTCGACAGGGACGAGCAAGACAGGGGTGTCGATGAAGAGGCGTGCCTTTCTGTAACCACGCAACAGCAGTTCGCTTTCCTTGAAAGCCTGTCTTAGGTTGGCTGCCATTGATACGCCACTCTTCATGGCATAGGGCTCGTATGTCACTTGGCGTTCGCCTTCTGCTACCGAGAAGCTGAGGCTGTTCTTGCCGGCACGGATGGTGAGCCGTGTCTGCAGAAGTTTCGTTGTGTTGTTGTTACCAGTTGCCTGCATTGTCGTTGTTTGTTGTGATGTCTCCAATTTTTAGTCCTGGGAACCTTCCTTCCATGTTGGCATTGTCGGTTTCCTGCTGTATGGCATCTTCGTTGAGGCCATCCAAGTATTCCTCGTAGGTGGCTCCACATTCCATGAGCGGTATCTGTTTGCCGTTCTTGGTCACGATGGTGGTTGCGAGAGCGAGAATCTCTTGTTGTCAGAGAAGGGAATGTACTGCATTTCCCTGTCGAGCCATTTCCCCTTGATAAGCGTGGCGAAGTCGCCGGTGTAGGTTCCGTGCCGCCTCTTGTAGTTCTCCTCGGCAGTTCTTATCTTCATGAGCCTTTGCTTGACGGCCGTCTCCCTTTGTTCCTTTTCCTTCTGGAAGTGGATGGGTTGCCATACACTCAGCAGGCAGAGCGTCAAAACCACGAGCACACAGGCTGCCAGGATAGAATTGTTGCTTATTTTCTTTCTCATTTCAAAAAGTATTGTTACTTTTGCATGGTGCAAAGATACAATTTTTTTTTGAGTTATGGTCATCGAATCCCTAAAATATAAGATATTGCAACAGTTTGGCTTTGCTCCTACGCAGGAGCAGGGGCAGGCACTCGATACTTTTGTCAGTTTTCTGACCGACCGCGACCCTCAGGCAGTGATGATATTGCGAGGCAGTGCCGGTACGGGAAAGACCTCGCTTTCGGGAGCCATCGTGCGTACCTGCTGCAGATACGCCAGAAGGTGATGCTCCTTGCCCCTACGGGCAGGGCTGCCAAGGTGTTCTCGCTGGGCAGTGGGGCTCCTGCCTATACCATCCATCGCCGCATCTACAGAGAGAAGGCTTTTGCCGGTGTTGACGGTCAGTTCAGTCTGAACGACAACCTTTACACCGACACGCTCTTCATGGTGGACGAGGCTTCGATGATAGCCAATATGGGGCTGGGGGGAACAACTTTCGGCAGTGGATGTCTGCTCGACGACCTGGTGAAGTTTGTGTATCAGGGACATAACGACCGCCTGTTGCTCATAGGCGACAAGGCACAGTTGCCCCCTGTGGGCGAGGAGGAGTCGCCTGCCCTCAGCGCATCGGTGATGGAGGGATACGGTCTGAAGGTTTACGAGTGCGACCTCAATGAGGTGTTGCGACAGAGTCAGTCGTCGGGCATCCTCTATAATGCCACCCTCATCAGACAGATGATAACCCATGATGCTGTGACAGGACTTCCGCTGATACGCTTCAAAGGCTTTGCCGATATCGTGATGATGCCGGGAGCAGAGCTGGTGGAGAGTCTTGGCGACAGTTATCATCATGTGGGGATGGACGAGACGATGGTCATCACCCGAAGCAACAAGCGCGCCAATATATATAATAATGGTATCAGGAACATGGTGCTCGACCGTGAGGAGGAACTCTCGTCGGGCGATATGCTCATGATCGTGAAGAACAACTACTTCTGGACGGAGAAGGAGAAGAAGGAGAGCGGGGAGGGAAGTGCCGGCGCTGTTCCTGCCTTTCTTGCCAATGGCGACAGGGCTAAGGTGTTGAGGGTGAGCAACTATATCGAGCTGTATGGGTTCCGCTTTGCCACATTGCTGTTGCAGTTGCCCGACTATGATGATTACGAGATGCAGGTGACGGGTATGCTCGACACCTTGCAGAGCGAGGCGCCGGCCCTTACCCACGAGCAGCAGGAGGAGCTCTTCAGGCAAGTGGAGGAAGACTATCAGCACTTTGTGCCATTGAAGGCCGACCGCATGAAGTCTATTCGCCAGGATGCTTATTTCAATGCCCTGCAAATCAAGTACGCCTATGCCGTGACCTGCCATAAGGCACAGGGCGGACAATGGGCGCATGTATATGTGGACCAGGGATATATGACCGACGATATGCTTACTCCCGACTATATTCACTGGCTCTATACAGCTTCACGCGTGCCACTGACAAGCTGTTTCTGGTCAACTGGCCCAAGGAGCAAACCTGCGAACCAACAGACCTGTAGGCGAATAAAGTAGATTTTCGGGCTTAAAAACTTGATTATTTGCATAAAAAGTCGTACTTTTGCAGCATTATAGATATGTACTGTGTTTTTTTAAACCGAAACTTAAATAAAAGAAATAAATGGAACAGAAGAAAGTAGCCTTATCACGGGTATCACAGGCCAGGACGGTTCTTACCTGGCAGAGTTGTTGTTGGAGAAAGGTTATGATGTTCATGGCACGATCCGCCGTTCGTCAGTCGACTATCGTGAGCGTATCGCCCACTTGGAAGGCAAGCCCAACTTCCATCTTCACTATGCCGATCTCGGCGACTCTATGAGTATCATCCAGGTGATGAACAAGGTGAAACCTACCGAGGTTTACAATCTGGCTGCTCAGAGCCACGTACAGGTAAGCTTCGACTCTCCTGAGTTTACTGCCGATGTAGACGCACAGGTGTGCTCCGCATCCTTGAGGCCATCCGCCAGTGTGGACTGACAGATACCTGCCGTATGTATCAGGCTTCCACTTCCGAGCTCTATGGCAAGGTGGAGGAGGTTCCTCAGAACGAGAATACTCCATTCCATCCTTATTCGCCATATGCTGTTGCCAAGCAGTATGGTTTCTGGATTGTGAAGGAGTATCGTGAGGCTTACAATATGTTCTGCTGTTCGGGTATCCTCTTCAATCATGAGAGTGAGCGCCGTGGCGAGACTTTCGTGACACGTAAGATCACTCTTGCCGCAGCCCGCATCAAGCAGGGTAAGCAGGAGAAACTCTATCTGGGCAACCTCGATTCATTGCGCGACTGGGGTTATGCCAAGGACTATGTGGAGTGTATGTGCTCATCCTCCAGGCAGAGAAGCCAGAGGACTTCGTCATTGCCACCGGCAAGCAGCACTCTGTTCGTGAGTTCGCCCAGTTGGCTTTCCATTATGTAGGTATCGAGCTGAAGTGGGAAGGCAAGGAAGAGAACGAGAAGGGTATCTGCGTGGAAGGTCCTGAGGAGTTGATCGGCAAGACTCTCGTCGAGGTGTCTCCCGATTTCTACCGTCCTACCGATGTTGTCAATCTCTGGGGCGATCCTACCAAGGCAAAGGCCAAGCTCAACTGGAATCCCAACACCACTTCTTTCGAAGACCTTGTCAAGATCATGGTAGAGAGCGATATGGCCAAGGTTGCCGCCGAGGATGCCGGCCAGAAGGTTCGTTGCAACCTGGCTGAGTACTTGGAGAAGGGTATCGTGAAATAATCAAGAGTTTTATTTTTCAAGAATTAGAGAATTACAGAGTTCTATTTGGTATCTCTTTTTGAAGATAAATAACTGAACTTTCGCAAGTGGTTTAAGTACGGGCTGAAGGCCCAAAAGCTCCTAGCCCAGGGCATCGCCTGGGTATAATGGCAATCAACCTGTCGCCCTGTAAGGCAAAAGCTTTATGTATTGCTGGAGTTTTAAAGCTTTTGCCCTTACAGGCGACAGGTTTGCGCCCAAAATAACCCAGGGCGCTGCCCTGGGCTAAGAGCTTCTGCCCCTTCAGGGCGTGTGGGGCACAAAACTTGCGAAACTTCAATAAATAAGAATTTTCTTTGTAAATGCAGGTTTAAATATGGATATTTGTATATCTCTAATTCCTGTAATTCTTGACTAAATAAAAAATAGAGATAAGAAAATTCTTGATAAAAATAGAAATATGTCATTAAGCAAAGATTCTAAGATTTATATTGCAGGACACCACGGACTGGTGGGTTCTGCAATCTGGAACAACCTCGAGAAGAGAGGTTATCACAATCTTGTAGGCCGTTCGCACAAGGAACTCGACCTGACAGACCAGTATGCCGTACAGAAGTTCTTCGATGAGGAGAAGCCCGATGCAGTGGTCTTGGCAGCAGCCTTCGTGGGAGGTATCATGGCCAACTCGCTCTATCGTGCCGACTTCATCATGCAGAACATGAAGATGCAGTGCAATGTGATCAGCAATGCCTATTCGCACGGAGTGAAGAAACTGCTCTTCCTGGGTTCTACCTGCATCTATCCTAAGGATGCACCACAGCCCATGAAGGAAGACGTGCTCCTCACCTCGCCACTCGAGTATACCAACGAGGAATATGCCATTGCCAAGATAGCAGGTCTGAAGATGTGCGAGAGCTACAATCTGCAGTATGGCACCAACTATATCGCCGTGATGCCTACCAACCTCTATGGTCCCAATGACAACTTCCACTTGGAGAACAGTCATGTGATGCCAGCCATGATGCGCAAGATATATCTTGCCAAGCTCATCCACGACGGCGACTGGCACAGTATCGAGGTGGATATGAACAAGCGCCCCATTAACCCTACCGACAAGCTCCGTGCCCTCATAGGCGAGGGAAACGTGGACGGCAACAACTCGCATGAGCGAATACTCAAGGCTCTGGAGTTCTATGGCATCTACGACAACAAGGTGGTGCTCTGGGGAACAGGAACACCTCTGCGTGAGTTCTTGTGGAGCGAGGATATGCTGATGCCAGCGTGCACGTGCTGCTCAATGTAGACTTCAGCGATATTATCGGAATAGAGAAGTATTCTTCGGTATTCTATGGTGCCAAGGTGGATGGAGCTGTAGACCGCAACAACTCTGAGGGACGTGGTGGAGCCATTCCTTCTTTGGGTGAGATACGTAATTGCCACATCAATGTGGGCACAGGCAAGGAGCTTACCATCCGCGAGTTGTCCGAGCTGGTGGTCAAGGCCGTAGGATTCGAGGGAACCATAGAGTTTGATGCCAGCAAGCCTGATGGAACTCCCCGTAAGCTCATTGATGTAGAGAAACTGCACTCCCTGGGTTGGACCCACAAGGTGGAGATCGAAGACGGTGTGGAGAAACTCTACAAATGGTATCGTGACAGTTTGAAGTAAACCGATAGCCCCCGTATCTTTAATGAACGGGGGCTGTTTGTTTAATGTTGGTTTGGTATAAGTGACGTATAAACAAAAAAAATCCAGATTTCGTAGGAAATCCGGACTCTTTTATCACGAGTTATGTTGGGAAAAAGTGGGTGGTGATGGATTCGAACCACCGAAGGCATAGCCAGCAGATTTACAGTCTGCCCCATTTGGCCACTCTGGTAACCACCCTTGCTTTTCAAAAGCGATTGCAAAGGTACTGCTTTTATTTTGTTCCACCAAATATTTTGGCATTTATTTTTATATTTCCCTTTGTTTTTCTTCTGTTTGGTAGTTTTTTCTTGTCTATAGGTGGGTTTTGTAGGCTTTTTCTCTCAAAAAGCGTTTTTTTTTGATGAGCAACCATTCGGGTGTACTTTTGTATTCTTTTTCAGAAACGATTCTTTTAGGCTTCGGTTCGTATAAATGCAGAAAAAGTAGTATCTTTGTGCCGACATTTCGGACATAGCAACAAGGAATAAAGTAATAAAGAATCATGATAGTAACCGTGGAATGGATGGAGAGATGGTTTGAAACATTCAACAGCTCCTATTTCGACGCCCAACTGCCATTGCCAGTTATGGCTTTGAGTCGAGCCAGAACCGTTTGGGACAAATGGCGTTTAAGCGTGCGTCGAGGTGGGGCAAGGTGCGTCTTTACGATTTCAAGATATCGATGACAACCTATTACGACATGACCGATCGTCAGGCCAAGAGTGTGTTGCTTCATGAGATGATACATTACGCCATAGCCTATACGGGGCTTCGCGATACCTCTTCGCATGGTGTTGTGTTTCGTGGGATGATGGACAACCTGAACCGGAAGTATGGTTGGGATATCAGGGTCATGACCTCTACCAAGGGGTGGAAGGTGAGTGAGCAGGTAAAGGCTAAACAGACTTTGCGAGGTCCGCAGACTTACTTGATGTTGTCCATCGAAATGCACGATGGTAAATATTACCTGTCGCGTGTCAATCCGAGTTTTGCCACGGGGATAGAGCGAAAGGTCCGGGCACTTCGAGAGGTGAGACATCATCAGTGGTATACCACCCAGGAGTCTTATTTTGAAGATTATCCTCAGGTGAGAAGCCTCAGAGGGCGACGCATCTCAAAAGCCGATTATTCTAAGTTGCTCCACGTTCTGCAAGAAACCGAAATAGATGTTTAGAGACCGCTTGTTTTTTGTTTGACGGATAGAAAAAATCCTATAGCGAAGGGGGCTTTGTCGCTATAGGATTGAAATCAGTGATTCGAAGTCATTGCAGAACTCGGTCATCTTGTGATAGAGCAGGTTGCAACTTGATGGGAGAGCTCTTTGTCGGGAAGAGGTCCCGAGTTGATGGCTACGGTGAAGATATTGGCAGCAACACCTGCACGAACGCCTAAGGGCGCATTCTCCACCACGATGCCCTGCCAGGGCTTCAGGTTTCCTGCCTTCTGAAGTCCCATGAGATAAGGGTCGGGATTGGGTTTGCCCCGTTTCACGTCGTATGCCGTAACGATGTGCGACTCGTCGAGGAAGTCGCCGAAGTCGTCGAGCAATCTCAGGATGAGCGGTCGTTGTCCGCTTCCCGTCACCACGCCCACCTGCATACCGGCATTCTTGATTTTCTGCATGATGTCCTTTACCCCGGGGAAGATCTGTGCAGTAGGCATGGTGTGGAAGATTTCGGTCTTCACGTCGTACATCTTCTGTGCCTCGTCGAGCGAGATGTCGATGCCTTTCTGCTTCTTCACCATCATCTGGATGGTGTCTATGCCTCGAGCGCCCTCTGTGGCATAGGCGTCGGATGCCGTCATGTGGATGTCGAACTGCTTCATGGATTCCTGCCATGCCACGGCATGATTGGGCATGCTGTCGTACAGCACACCGTCCATATCAAAAAGAACGCTTTAGGGTTGAACTCCCCAAAGCCGTGGTCTTTTAAGTATTTTGAAATAATATCTTTCATAATTTGAAGGAGTTAAGGATTTAAAGAAGTTAAGGAGTTAAGACAATAGTTTATAATCTTATGTCCTCTCTGTTTTTCTTGGAGAAAAGCATTTGTCTTAACTCCTTTAACTCCTTAACTCCTATAACTACTAAAATATATATTACTTCTCGTTAGCCAGACGCTCCTGGATGGCTTTGCTCTCTGCCTCATAGCCAGGCTTGTTGAGCAATGCGAACATATTCTTCTTGTATGCCTCAACACCAGGCTGGTTGAATGGGTTCACCTCTTCCAGGAGACCGCTGATGCCGCAAGCCTTCTCGAAGAAATAGATGAGCTGGCCGAGATAGTAGGCGTTCAACTCAGGCACGTTAACCAAGATGTTAGGCACACCACCGTCTACGTGAGCCAGACGGGTACCGAGCTCAGCCATCTTGTTTACCTCGTCCACACGCTTGCCCTCGAGGAAGTTCAAGCCGTCGAGGTTCTCATCGTCGTGAGGGAAGAGAAGTTTCTCGTTAGGAGTCTCAATGCTGATGACGGTCTCGAAGATAGAGCGCTCGCCCTGCTGAATCCACTGACCCATAGAGTGGAGGTCGGTAGTGAAGTCGCAGGCAGCAGGAAGATACCCTTCTGGTCCTTGCCCTCGCTCTCGCCATAGAGCTGCTTCCACCACTCAGCGAAGTAGTGCAGCTTAGGTGGAAGTTGCATACGATCTCGATCTTCTTGCCAGCCTGTGTGTAGAGTGCCTGACGTGTGGCAGCATAGATGGCAGCAGGGTTCTCGTCGAAAGCCACGTCCTTGCCGCAAGCCTTCTCCATGTCGGCAGCACCAGCTACGAGCTGCTTTACGTCGAAACCAGCCACGGCGATAGGCAACAAACCTACTGGAGTCAGTACAGAGAAGCGACCACCTACGTTGTCAGGGATGATGAAGCTCTTGTAGCCCTCCTTGTCAGCGCAAGTGCGAGCAGCACCCTTCTTGCGTCGGTAACGGCCACGATGACATCCTTGGCCTCGTCCTTGCCACGCTGGTCCTCGCACTGCTTCTTCAAGAGGCGGAAAGCCAGGGCAGTCTCGGTAGTGGTACCCGACTTAGAGATGTTGATGACACCAAATTTCTTGTCCTTCAAGTATGTAGTCAACTCGTAGAGGTAGTCCTCACCGATGTTGTTTCCTGCGAAGAGGATGGTAGGGTTTTTCTTGTCTGCTACGAGCCATGCGAAAGAGTTTCCGAGGCCTTCGATGACGGCGCGTGCACCGAGGTAGCTACCACCGATACCTGCTACAACAACCACTTCGCACTTTTCGCGCAGGGTGTTGGCCACAGCCTGAATCTCGTCGAGGAACTCAGGAGTGATAGAAGATGGCAGATGCAACCATCCCAAGAAGTCGTTACCTTCACAAGTGCCGTTCTCAAGAGCTTCCTGAGCGGCCTTTACCTTAGGCTCGTAAGCCTTTACTGCACCTTCTGCGAGGAAGGAAGCAGCCTTTGTAATGTTTAAGCTGATACTTTTCATTTCTACTTTTATCTAAATGATTTAAATATCTAAATGAATGTGTTAAAAAGTTTCTACTTGAAGACAAGCTCTTGTTCCGAAACCGGTTGACGGGGCTGTGCGTGTCTTATCTGAAGGAGTCGGTCAGGAGTTTGATTTCGATTTGCGGGCTGATGCGCTCGTACAATATATTATATACGGCATCGAGAATCGGCATGTTGACGTGCATGTGGCGATTGATTTCCTTCATGCACTTGGTGCCGAAATATCCCTCTGCGATCATCTCCATCTCTACCTGTGCACTCTTCACGCTGTAACCCTTGCCTATCATGGTTCCGAAGGTGCGGTTGCGCGAGAAGTTGCTGTATCCCGTCACGAGCAGGTCGCCGAGGTAGACCGAGTCGTACATGCTTCGCTCGATGGGGTGCACGGAAGTGAGGAAGCGGTGCATCTCCTGCACGGCGTTCGACATGAGCACCGCCTGGAAGTTGTCGCCATACTTCAGTCCTCCACAGATACCGGCAGCAATGGCGTAAACGTTTTTGAGCACGGAAGAGTACTCGATGCCGATCACGTCGCTCGAGGTCTTGGTCTTGATAAACTCGCTTGCCAGACAGTCGTTGGCAAAGGCCTTGGCTTTCTCGGTGTCGCTGCATCCCACGGTGAGGTAGCTGAGTCTTTCGAGCGCCACTTCCTCGGCATGTGACGGTCCGCCGATGCAGGCGAGGTTCTCATAGGGCACGTCGTACACCTGATGGAAATATTCGGAGCATACGAGGTTTTCGTCGGGCACGATACCCTTAATGGCCGTGATGATGAACTTGTCGTCAATCCGGGTTTTGAGTTTCTTGAGATGATTCTTCAGATAGGGCGATGGTGTTACGAACACGAGTGTGTCGTAGTTCTGCACTATCTTGTTGATGTCTGAGGAGAAGAATATCTCTTCGACATTGAACCGTGCTGCTATGAGATAGGCAGGGTTGTGTCCCAGTCGCTTGAAGTCCTCGATGCGGTCGTCGCGACGCATATACCAACCTATGTGATGAGTATGTCCCACCACAATCTTGGCTATAGCTGTTGCCCAGCTTCCTCCGCCAATTATCGCAATTTTACCGCAATTATACACCTTTTTATTTAATGTTTAATGTTCTCAAGTTTTTTTCAAGAATTAGAGAATTTCAGAATTATCTCCAATTCCCTAATTCTTGAAACCCAAAAACTTGAATTTTATTTGTTTGCTGCATCAATCCAGCCCTGGATATCATCAACAGAAGGCTTCTCGTATCCGAGTTTGTACTTCTTGTTGATTTCGCCGATCTTCTGCTGTAATCCCTGAGCCTTCTCGTCGCGGATGTCGGAGATGAGGTTGAAGCCAGCCTTGCGGAGCACGTATGCCCAGTCTTCTGGCACGCCGATCTCTTCCCATTCCTTGATAGAGCTCTGAGGCATCTTCTTCTCGGGTTTCATCTGTGGGAAGAAGAGCACCTCCTGGATGAATGTCTTGCCCGTCATGAGCATGACGAGACGGTCGATACCGATGCCGATGCCCGATGTAGGAGGCATACCATACTGGAGTGCGCGCAGGAAGTCCTGGTCGATGATCATCGCCTCGTCGTCGCCCTTGTCGGCCAGTTTCATCTGGTCGATGAAGCGCTCTTCCTGGTCGATAGGGTCGTTGAGCTCAGAGTATGCGTTGGCCAGCTCCTTGCCGTTGACCATCAGCTCGAAGCGCTCGGTGAGTCCTGGCTTAGAGCGGTGCATCTTGGTGAGTGGCGACATCTCCACAGGGTAGTCAGTGATAAAGGTAGGCTGGATGAAGGTTCCCTCGCAGAACTCTCCGAAGAGCTCGTCGATGAGCTTGCCCTTGCCCATGGTCTCGTCTACGTCCATGCCCTTCTCCTTGCAGAAGTTGCGTATTTCCTCCTCGGTCTTTCCGTTGCAGTCGAAGCCGGTCTTCTCCTTGATGGCGTCGAGGATAGGCAGACGGCGGTAAGGTGCCTTGAAGCTTACGATGTTGCCGTCGATCTCGCGCTCTGGCTTGCCGTTGACAGCGATACAGATGGTCTCGAGCAACTTCTCAGTGAATGACATCATCCAGTTGTAGTCCTTGTACTGTACGTAGAGCTCCATGCAGGTGAACTCAGGGTTGTGGTTGCGGTCCATACCCTCGTTGCGGAAGTTCTTTCCGATCTCATAGACGCCCTCGAATCCGCCTACGATGAGTCGCTTCAGATAGAGCTCAGTGGCGATACGCATGTACATATCCTGGTCGAGCGCATTGAAGTGAGTGATGAATGGGCGGGCCGAAGCACCACCTGCGATGCTCTGCAGGGTAGGAGTCTCCACCTCTGTATAACCAGCATTGTCAAGCACACTGCGCAGGTACGCAATACTGTGGCACGCTGCAGGAAGGTGTCCTTCACGCCGTCGTTGACGATGAGGTCGACATAGCGCTGGCGATAGCGCAGCTCAGGGTCGTCGAACTTGTCGTATGCCACGCCGTCCTTGTACTTCACGATAGGGAGTGGCTTGAGGCTCTTGGAGAGCAGGCACAGCTCCTTGGCGTGAACGGAGATCTCGCCTGTCTGTGTGCGGAAGACGAATCCCTTGACACCGATGAAGTCACCGATGTCGAGCAATTTTTTGAATACCGTATTGTAAAGGTCCTTGTTCTCGTCGGGACAGATTTCGTCGCGGGCGATATAGACCTGTATTCTTCCCTTAGAATCCTGCAACTCGGCGAAGCTTGCCTTGCCCATCACGCGTCGGCCCATCATACGGCCTGCGATCACTACCTGACGTGGCTCGTCCTCGTCTTTGAACTCAGCCTTGATGTCTGTGCTGAATGCATTGGTTGGAAACTCTGCTGCTGGGTATGGGTCGATGCCCATCTCTCGCAATGTCTGAAGACACTGTCTGCGAACTATTTCCTGTTCGCTCAACTCTAAAATGTTCATATTCTATTGAGATATATCTTATTATTCGTGGTGCAAAAATACGAATAAAATTTTAACTGACGTAGTATTTTATGCTTTTTAATATATTAATAATGTGCAAACGATGCAAAATAGATGAGTTTTCCCTTCGTTAAGTCTGAAAAAGACAGGAACTTCCTCATGTGCGGAAGTTGAGTCAGATATTGAGTGTTATGCAAAAACGCCAGTCTTGTATTCTCTGTCAAGCAACTGATATATATAAGCAGGGCTTTCGACGTAAAGACCGGTTTCTTTGTCATTGAGCTTTTGATATGTATCTGAATTGTAAATGAAATCTAAAGCTTGCTCTATGGATATGTTGTAATCCTGCATCAAGTATTCTGTCATTTTATCAACAGCTCTGTTTGTCAAGTATTTGTTTATCTGTTCTTTTGTCATTTTTTCAATCTTTTGAGTAAGAGAATAGCTTTGCTTGTTCCAAAGAAGTATTGGTTATTGAGATGTTTGAATTTCAATTCTTCGGCCAGTTCTTCTATCGTATAGGTGCCTTCTTCGTATCGTCCAAGTAAGTAGCAACGCCGTCGTCAGCTATTGGACCGATGACAATATCATAATTGTGCTTGTAAGGTGGGGTTGTCCTACTTCGGTTCTTGTAGATAAACTCCGCCCATTCTGCGCAAACGAAATCGAACTGGATGACTTTAATATCAGGGGATTCTAAGAGCTGTTCGTCGAACTCGTATTTTTGTACAATAGGGGTGCCTCCAAACATGAGTGCTCTTTTGGTAGCCAATTCTTCGGCCTGGCTTTTTATGTCAGTAAGGTAAAAACCTTGTCCGAAATCTTTGTAATTCCTTGTTTTTTTGATTTCTATTTCATCGAAATCAACATTAGTACCGTGGTAGAGTATCATGCTAAAGTTCCTCCATTTTTTTGACATATAACAACTAAATCGTCTACAGTATCTTCGATAGACTGAAGATGAAGGGTGTTATAGAATTGTATTAAAAAGTGGATGCCTTGAAAATGTTTCAAGTATTGGTATGCGTTCTTGATGGGAAGATTATATCTACTCCCCATACATCGAATGCACGCATTTATAAAAGGAATCTTATATTTGTCTTCCATTTTGCTAACTTTTTTAAGTATACTCTTTTGCAAAAGTACGAGTTTTCTTTGTAAACTCCAAATTTATTCTTCCAAATTTGTTTTTTCTCGATAAAAGTATAAAATTACCTTATTTATTTTGTTTTATCTCTTATTTCTATTAATTTTGCATTATACTTAAAAAAAACAGCACAATGAACATAGATGAAATAGTAAAGAGGATAAGTAAGACCGACGGACTGTCGAAGACGCTGGGTATGAAATTCATCTCTACCCCCGAGCCCGATACCATCATGGCGACGATGAAGGTCGACGAGCGCAATCGCCAGCCTTTGGATTCCTGAGTGGTGGCGCCTCGCTGGCGCTGGCCGAGAATGTGGCGGGCATAGGCTCGCTGGCACTCTGTCCGGGACGCATTGCCGTGGGCATCAACGTGAGCGGCACCCATGTCATCGCCGTATCCGAGGGCGACACCGTTACCGCTTACGCCAAGTTGGTACACAAGGGAAGAGTGCTGCACACATGGCAGGTGGACATACGCAACTCGCAGGGCGAGACCGTGTGCACCGTGCAGGTGACCAACTATGTGATCACTCCGAAGAAAGACCAACCCAAGAAACAGGCAGAATAAGAAGATGACGGCTTTTGCGTATTATCGTTTGCCCTGCGAGCAGCATGCCACCTATGTGGCGCAGCACGTGGGAGAGCCCGAAATCCTCTCCTCTGTGGCTCAGCTCAATGGCAAGGAAGGCTTCGTGATAGCGCCCTTCCAGCTTCGGCCGAATGCCCCGTGGTGCTGATTCATCCCGACGAAGTGCGTGACTTTGTGCCAGAAGCTCAGTGCGTTGATGATGCCAAGGGAGGACGACGAGTGCAGAAATCGCCCTGCACAGAGGCTTATGCCCGCGACTATGAATGTTTTCACGGGCAGTTGGAGCGTGGCGTGTTTCGCAAGATAGTCTTGGCACGCAAGTCCACCCTGCACACCCGTTTATCGGCAGAGGCACTCTTCCAGAAGGCCTGTCGCCTGTATCCCCGTCTCTTTGTGGCTTTGGTGTATACAGAGCTTCGGGAATGTGCTGATGGCAACGCCCGAAATCCTACTCCAGGGCAACGGCAATGCCTTTCATACCATGTCGTTAGCGGGCACGCAGAAGGCGCCTGCTACTACCATCCCGCCCTTATCCACAAAGGCTGTAGAGGGCCTGGAGTGGCCGCAGAAGGACCAGGAGGAGCAGCAGTACGTCACCGATTATATCGAGGCGTGCATCAGGACCTTCTCCGACGACTATCGTCTGCAGGGTCCCTACACGATGACGGCGGCCCATCTGTGTCATCTGCGTACCGACATCCATTTCCGTCTGCCCTGTGCCGACGTGTTGGGCGATGTGCTCGAAGCGCTCTATCCCACGCCAGCCGTGTGTGGCATTCCCAAGGAGCCAGCCCGCAGGTTTATCCTGCGTCATGAGCACGACCCCGTCGGTACTACAGTGGTTTCGTGGGCATGCTGTCGCCCCGTGCCGATACCCATCTCTTCGTGTCGCTCCGCTGTATGCGTCTTCTGCCTGGCGGCATCTGCGAGCTCTATGCCGGTGGCGGCCTCCTGAAGGAGAGCGAGATGGAGAAGGAGTGGAGGGAGACCGAGGCCAAGATGCAGACCATGATGGAGCTGGTTTGAGTTAAAGGAGTTAAGGAGAATACTCAGGAGTTAAAGGAGTTAAGGAGTTAAAGGAGTTAAGACAACAGTCTTATTGCTTGAAATCAAACATTAAAACATTGCCCTCTAAAAGCATTTGTCTTAACTCCTCAGCGACCGCAGGGAGCGATAACTCCTTAACTCCTTTAACTCCTGAAATTAAACATTCATAAAAAAAATGTATAGCAATATCGAGAATGTCAATATCCTGACCAGTGTGCTCAAGAGCCATGGTGTAAGGCGAGTGGTGGTGTGTCCCGGAAGCAGGAACGCCCCCTTGGTTCACAATTTCAACGAGGCGGAGGGCATCACGTGCTATCCCGTCACCGACGAGCGCAGTGCCGGTTTCATGGCCTTGGGCATGTCGATGGCAGGCTCGCTGGGCTATAGTCCCGACCCGTGGCGGTGTGCGTCACCTCGGGCTCAGCCCTGCTCAATGTCTATCCCGCCGTCGCCGAAGCCTACTATCAGAAGTTGCCCATCATCGTCATCTCTGCCGACCGCCCCGAGGCGTGGATAGGTCAGCAGGACGGGCAGACCCTTCCGCAAGCCCACGTCTTCGGACAGATGGTGAACAGGAGTGTCGACCTGCCGATGATTACACCTTATATAATAGACCACCCTGCCTCAGCCCAGATGCACGACGAGCAGGCATGGTATTGCGAGCGACAGGCCCACGAGGCCGTCATCGACTGCGTGCACCGCAAGTCGGGCCCCGTGCACATCAACATACACATCGCCGAACCCCTCTACGAGTTCACCCAGAAGGAGCTCCCCCATACCCACTGGGTAGACTATGTGAGGACCGGTCTCTACGGAGGCGGATTCCACTATGGCGACCTGCTCGACTTCCTGACGCCCGCAGGCCGATGATCGTCGTGGGACAGGACTATCCCTCGACCTCGCTCCATGGCATCAAGAACATCAGCTCGTGGGCAGTGACGCTCATCGAGCCCACCGCTCTCGGCACGTCGAGCAAGGACCCCGCCTCGCACGACTACTCCAGCAACCTCTTGGCAAGCAGTTTCGAGGAGGTGCTCGCCCGGTTGGAGAAAGGAGAGATAGAGGTGCCCGTGATGCGGCGACGCATGGCGACCTACGATGTCGAGGACCTTATGCCCGACTTCATCCTCTATGTGGGCGGCACGCTGGTGAGCAAGCGCCTCAAGCAGTTCCTGCGACGGGCAGCCCGCAGCAGGGAGCAGGGCGGAGGCGGAGCCAAGGTGTGGCGGGTGAGCAAGGACGGCGAGATGGTGGACACCTTCATGCACATAGACCGCATCTTCCAGTGCGACCCCGACCAGCTGGCCTCTGCCATGACCGATTACGACCAGGCCTACAGTGCCGATGTCGCCGACTTCAAGGACCGGTGGTTCTGGGCTCTGCGTGCGGCCAAGCGGCACGCCTACGACTATGAGCCGCCCTACAGCAGCATGGCGGCAGTGAAATACTTCCATCAGGAGTATCTTGCCCACTCCGTGCTGGGCGACACGAGCGAGTGCCGTATCTTCTATGGCAACAGCATGCCCATCCGCCTGGCGGGCATCTACGCCTGCCAGTATGTGCATTGCTGTCGTGGCGTCAACGGCATCGAGGGCACGCTCTCTGCAGCAGCAGGCCTGTCGGTGGTGCTCTCCGAACAGCATCATCCCGACGCCAAGAGCCAGCAGAAGGTGTTCTGCGTGCTGGGCGACCTGAGCTTCTTCTACGACCAGAACGCCCTCTGGAACCGCAATATCAACGGCAGTCTGCGCATTCTCCTGCTCAACAATGGCGGAGGTGCCATCTTCGGCAAGTTCGAGGGACTGAAGCAGAGTGCCGCCCGCGAGCGCTTGGTGATGGCAGAGCACGTCACCTCGGCCTGTCACCTCTGTCAGGCTCACGGAGTGGCTTATCAGAATGCCGACGACATGGCGTCGTTGCGTGAGGGCATCGACTGGCTCATCCATACCGAGTCCGACCGCCCCATGCTCATGGAGGTGTTCACCGACATCGATGCCGACAACGAGGCCGTGAAGGGATTTTTCGGGAGTTAAACATAAAACATAAATACAACGATATGAGAGAATGGAAAAAAATAGAAGGATTTGATTTCAAGGAAATCATCTTCGAAGAGTATCATCACATAGCCAAGATAACCATCAACCGAGAGCGTTATCGCAATGCCTTCACACCCCTCACCACATGGGAGATGTCGCAGGCCTTCAGCTATTGCCGTGAGAGTCAGAACATACGAGTAGTCATCCTCACCGGTGCCGGCGACAAGGCCTTCTGTGCCGGAGGCGACATGCACGTCAAGGGGCGCGGAGGATACGTGGGGACCGACGGAGTGCCACGCCTCAATGTGCTCGACGTGCAGATGCAGATACGCCGTCTGCCCAAGCCCGTCATCGCCATGGTGAACGGCTATGCCATCGGTGGCGGCCATGTGCTCCACGTGATGTGCGACCTCACCATCGCCTCCGAGAATGCCATCTTCGGACAGACGGGTCCCAAGGTGGGAAGCTTCGACGCAGGCTTCGGTGCCTCTTACTTAGCACGCATGGTGGGACAGAAGAAGGCCCGCGAGATATGGTTCCTGTGCCGCCAGTACAGCGCCCGTGAGGCCGAGGAAATGGGCATGGTCAACAAGGTGGTGCCCCTCGCCGAGCTGGAGGACACCTGCGTGGAGTGGGCCGAGATCATGATGGAACGCTCGCCCTTGGCACTGCGCATGATCAAGGCCGGACTCAATGCCGAGCTCGACGGACAGGCAGGCATCCAGGAGCTGGCAGGCGATGCCACCATGCTCTATTACACCATGGACGAGGCGCAGGAGGGCGGCAAGGCCTTCCTCGAGAAGCGCAAGCCCCGCTTTGACGACTATCCACAGTTCCCATGATGCTCTGAGGAGTGACGGAGTGAGAGAGTTAAGACAACTGCTTTGTGGACTTGATTGCAAGCAATAAGGCTATTGTCTTTACTCCTTTGACTCAAAGGTTCAAATAAGTTTATCGAAAGCATCTTTGAAGAATTTCTCAAACCATATTTGAGGATGGTCGGTTATCATGTGTTTGCCCGATTTCGGGATATGAATGGCAATGATGTCACCGAAATCAGATGTGCCGTCTACAAAAAGAATGTTCTCGAAGAGAGCAAGCGAGGTACGTACACGCTTGATACCTTCGGTAAAGTTGTATTCTATCACCTCCTGACTTACGTTGTGCCCGCCCATGACTTGGCGCTGCTCTACACGAGTGAAGAGTCTGATATGTAGGATAATCCAAAATAGATGAGGCAAATTTTATAGCCGGCTTTTTTGAAATCATTAATGAGTTTGATGGGTAAATCAGATGAAAAGTTGGTTTCGAACGCATAGTCCCTGTTTAAAAGAATAGCTTCGTCTTTTTCTTTCATTAATGTTGAAATTACCACCCCCTCTACCCAAGAATCTTTCCAGTCGGGATGCTCTTTGCGAAGTTTCATGGCAAGATTGTCCCCATCAAATGCTTTTGTACTTGAATAAAAGGGGCCTAATCTGCTTTTTCCTGCTCCGTTGGGTCCAGCAATGATTGTAAATTCCGGTCTTCTAATCATGGTAATACTATTTATTATCTGTATAAATGCAAACGGAACTATGCTTGCAGCAAGTAGGACATTTTTCCTTTACCTGGTGCAGCAACTTGTCGGATGATGGTGTATTGTCTTGTTTTGATATCAATTTACTTCATCGTCGCTTCCGTCGGGATTGGCAAGAAAGGTCTTGCGCCCTCGAAATATGGCACGGAGATGCAGGGCAAACGCATCAAATCATTTACCTTTTAACATATAAATATTAATGTTGTATCTTATTGAATATTAACTATTTACATTTGCTTATACCAAAAATATTTTGTATCTTTGTAAAGAATAATTAAAC
>ENA-OQER01000152-OQER01000152.1-human-gut-metagenome-genome-assembly--contig:-NODE-152-length-37745-cov-9.038625_pt1 | contig 37745 bp, 38 predicted proteins | sample MGYA00242797_ERZ504639 | MGnify/ENA primary metagenome ERZ504639 (study PRJEB26092, sample SAMD00036306) | human gut metagenome | host: Homo sapiens | study: EMG produced TPA metagenomics assembly of... | reverse complement strand
GGAAAGGCTTTCCGCTTACCATTATGTGGCGTGGATTTGTTGTCACTCCATCAATACCAAATGTATGGTAGGCCTCCTTGATTTCTTCGATTTTTGCACTGTCCAGAAAATACTTCATGATTGCTTCCTCCTTGATAGTTAGTTAAATTTGTTAATTAATTGTTGTAAAAAATATAAGCCGTTATGTTTTTCTCTTGGCTTCTGTTTGTATTATATTACTATAGCATTGACTTTTCAATAGTATATAACGTTGCAAAAGCATTTTCAGCTATTTGTTTAAATTTATTAATCATTTTTTGTGCAATATGCAATAGCCATAAAAAATAAGCAGATAAAACTACTTTTTATTATAAAAACCACCCGGAACTTTTTTTTGCGTTCCGAGCGGTTTTTTAGTTAATCCTGTGATTGTACAGCTCTATCCTTATATGTCAGCTATTATTATCTACTTGCTACAGCTCTTCCTCTACCATGCTCTTCTCTCTGTTGAACGCATCATAGATACATGGAATTACTATAAGCGTAAGGATGGTTCCGTATACGAGACCTCCTATTATTGCGATTGCCATCGGCTTTATCATATCTGAGCCATCTCCGATACCTATCGCTGATGTAAACATTGCAAGTATGGTGGTCATCGCTGTCATCAGTATTGGACGAAGCCTTGTACGGCCTGCGTCTATGATTGCCTCATGCTTGCTCATGCCCTCTCTCCTAGCCTGATTGATGTAATCAATGAGCACGATTCCATTATTTACAATGAGACCTGCCAGCATGATAAAGCCAAGCATTGATATGATTCCGAGCTCATTTCCCGTGATGAAAAGAGCTATAAAGCCTCCTGTAAACGCAAGAGGTATACAGAACATGATAATAAACGGTGAAAGCAATGACTGGAACTGCGCCACATGATAAGATAGATAAATATCACTGCAAGCACAAGCATAAGTCCAAGCTGACTCATTGACTCATTTATTGTCTCATCCTCGCCCTCCATGTCTATTGAATAGCCATCAGGAATGCTAAGTTTATCAATTTTCGATTTAATTTTATTGCTTAGTAATGTTACATTATGGTTTTCATCAACCGCACCTGATACTGTAATATATCTGGTCTGAGCATCTCGATGAATGGTACTCAGGGTCTGTTCCTGTGAAATAGTGCAGATATCACTGAGCGGAATCTCCTTTTCACTGCCATCATTATCCTTATAGGTAAATGTAAGGTTTTTGATGTCGTCCACAGTCACATCAGACTGCTCTGCGGATTGTAAGTATACCTCATAGTCCTTTATGTCGGTCGTAATGGTTGTTGCGCTCTTTTGAGATGATATCTCACCGGATACGAGCTGGTATACCTGAGCCACCGTATAGCCATACTTTGCTGCTTTTTCCTTATCCACAGTTATCTTAAGCTCATTGATTGTATCTCCAAGACCGTCATCTATATCTGTCACTCCATTTGTGTCCTTAAGGATATCTGCCACATCACCTGCAAGCTTCTGCAGCTTGTCTATATCATTACCCTTAATCCTGACAGAGAGACCACTTCCGAAAAACTCTGATGAGTCCATAGCCTGCGAAGATGCTGTTACCTTGCAGTCCAGATTCTTTGTGCGTTTTTCAATTTCATCTATTACCTTATCCGATGAAACATCCGACTTCTCATCAAGCAATATATACATGCTCACGCTGTCGCTTCCTGAGCTCATCAGGTTCATGGTCGAGCTGCCGCCTGCTGTAGCTCCTATTGTGTCTATGCCCTTTATATCAGATATTTTGTCCATGACCTTATCAGACAGCTCTGTAAGCTGCTTGAAGTCAAGCTTTTCGTCATCCTTTGCCTCTATGGTAAGTGAAATCTGATTTGACTCCATGTCCATATCCATAAATGTCATTCCCCTTGACATGCAAAGTGCGCCACTGCCGACTAAAAGCACTACTGCCGCAATAAATACCACCGGCTTAAATCTAAGACATGTGCCGAGCACATTTCCATACCAGTCCTTAAAACGGTCAAACCATGGATGCTTTATATCCTTCGTCTTTTTGAGCATACCTGAAGCAATTGCCGGTACAAACGTGAGTGCCACTACAAGAGATGCCATAAGAGTAAACGCTACCGTAAGTGCCAGGTCTACAAAGAGCTGTCTCGTGATTCCATCAGTAAAAATGATTGGCGCGTACACACTTACCGTGGTAAGTGTAGAGGCAAAAATGGCTCCTGCCACCTGATTTGCACCCTCAACAGCTGCCTTCTTTACCGAATATCCCTCTCCCCTTAATCTGTAGATATTCTCGATTACTACTATTGAATTATCCACCAGCATTCCTATTCCAAGCACAAGTCCCGACATTGAAATGATATTTAAGGTGATATCCGTAAAATACATAAGCACCACTGCCACAATAACCGATAGTGGTATAGATGCTGCGATAACAAGTGTTGGCTTTATATCCTTTAAGAACAAAAGCAATACGAAAATGGCAAGTATTGCTCCCACTATCATATTTTCCATAACACTCTTTACTACCATGTCGATGTATACGCCCTGATTCATAAGCACTGTGGTGTGTAATCCGTCATTTTCCTTTTCCAGCAAATCAAGCTTGTCTAAAAGACGGTCTGTGACGTCTCCTGTAGAGTAGCCGGTCTGCTTCTCCATGGAGAGCATTATTCCGGGATTACCGTTGACTATCGCATATGTCTCATCCGAGTTGTCAGTCATCTCAACATCTGCCACATCACCGACATGAATAGGAGCTATTCCATCAAGCTTCATATCCATAAGTACCAGATTTGTTAAATCATCAATTGATTTTATCTCATCTCCCACCTGTACTATGTACTGCGTGCCATTTGAATCATTTACATAGCCTGCAGGCATATCAAAATTCTGAGCGACGAGCAACTGCGAGAGCGAGTCAATTGTTAAAACTGCATTTAAGTTTGACTTGTCAAGTGCATCATCCTTACTCTTTTCAAGCTCCTTCTTTGAACTGTCAAGAGATGCCGCTGCTGTTGCAAGCTGTGCTGACTGCTGTCCTATGCTTATCGAGCTTATAGCTGCCTGACTGTTTAGATTATCATAGGCATCTAAAAGTGCTGTCTCTCCTTGTGCTATCTGGTCAAGCCCACTCCTGCACTGCTCTATACCTGTATTCACCTGAATGAGAGTCTGTGCTATCGCTGACGCTGCCGCAGGCAGATCATCTGCTGTGTTTACCTTGATTCCAAGCGCCGAGAGACCTGAAAACTGTGTTGCAATCTGCTTATTAACCTGCTCAAGCTGTGCTTTAAGTGCCGTGCCCGCTTCACCCGGTGCATTTGCGCCCTCTTTGAGTGACGGAATTGTCTTTGTATATGTATCACTATTCATGAAGTCTGAAAGAGCTGACTGAATTGTTTCAAGCTGGCTCTTCTGCTCATTTAAGCTTGCAAGAGTACTCTCTAGCTGAGTCTTCTGCTCCGCAAGCTTTGCCTTTTGCGCCTTTAGCTATCCACTCCCGCGCTCATCTGATCCGATGCCGATGTGATTGCGTTTTGTCCGCTCTCTATCTTTGCGCTTGCATCATCCATCTGACTTTTTGCATCGTCAAATTTCTTTGAAACGGCATTATTTATTTTCTCATTGAGCGCATCTATCTTGGCCTGATTCATCGTGACCTGTATCTGCTCGGTGAGCTCACCTGTCGCAGTCACTGATGCGACTCCCTCTGTACTCTCAATTGCAGGCTTAAGTGTGTTTTCCACAAAGTCTGTGATTTCCGACTTGCTTTTCCCATCCATATCCACAGCAGTCATCATGATTGGAAGCATGTCCGGATTTATCTTCATAATGGTCGGAGTACCCACTCCATCCTTCCAGCCAGCCTTGACCTGATCTATTTTCTGCTGCATCTCTATCACTACAGAATCCATGTTGGCATTCTGCTCATACTCGCATGTCACCAGCGAATAGCTGTTATATGACATTGAGCTTACGTTTTTGATATTTGACGTAGTTGCCATAGCTGCTTCAAGCGGCGCGGTGACATCGCTCTCCACCTCCTGTGGACTTGCTCCCATATCTGTTGTCACGATAAGTGCATACTGAAAGCTCATATCCGGCAGCAGATCTGTCGTCATCCTGCCAAGCGATACAACACCAAGTACTATTACCAGCAATACTCCTACAAGTACAGTAAAAGGCTTTTTTACACTATATCTGGATATCATCTAACCCCTCCTTTTTCTTTTCTTGATAATGTCCTGCATTAGTTTAATAGACAATGATTACTGCGATTTTCACAATATATTTAATTCGCTGTTATACTTTTATTATACAATGTGTCGGATTGCAACTCAATTGGTTTATACTTTTTTAAGAGATTTTGACAATAAAAAGACACCCAATTATACGATTAATATAATTCGATGTCCTTAAATGTCTTTAAATATCTTTTAATATCTTTTAATATCTTTTATTTATTTTAGCTTCAGATGCCCTCTTCCTCAATCTCATCCTCATCATCATTGATACCTGCAACAGCACTTGTAACGGCCCCGATTACAGCGACAAGCGCAAAGATGATAACTAAAAAAATAACTATAAAGAATGCTACTAAAAAACCTGTATCTGTCATATAATTTACCCCCATAGCTGTCTCACAGCTTCTTTAAAATATAGTTTTAGTTTAACACACTTGTCTGTAAATAACAATATCGTAAGGGGCTAAATTATTGACTAAATATTGACTAAAATATTGATTTATGAAATTGCTCAGTCCTTGATCTGCATACCGTTTGCATCCATATGATAGCCTTCAGTCATGATCAGCTTTGATACCGGAACTATCTCATAGCCCATGTCCTGCAGCTTCGTGAGCATCTCATCGAGTGCCTGCGAGGTGTATTTGGCGCCAAGATGGCAGAGTATTATCGAGCCACAATCCAGGCTTTTGTGATTGCACACTGTATCTATAATGTTTTGCATACCATAGTTTTTCCAGTCGAGTGAATCCACATCCCACTGGATTGGATAATAGTCACAGCCATACACTGTGTCAATCAGTTCATTGTTGTACGAGCCGTATGGCGGTCTGAATACCTTCATATCCTTTCCGGTCAGCTCCTTGACCTTTTTGTGCACATCCATTATCTCCGTCTTCATCTCGCCTGCCGTGATTGTTGCCATATCATAGTGGTGCTCACTGTGATTTCCGGCTCATGCCCTTTTTCAACCAGCGTCTTTACACATTCAGGATTATCACTCACAAATCCTCCTGTCATAAAAAATGTAGCCTTTACGTTGTGCTTGTCAAGTGTCTCCATCATACTGTCAAAATCCTCTGCTCCCCAGGCACAGTCAAATGAAAGGGCTATCTTTTTTCTGTTGTCTGAACCGAATATACAGGCAGCTTTCTGTCCCCGAACTGACTCACAGCACTGCTAAGTGTCTCCATCACCTCTATATTTTTCAGCTGTGATATGTCATACTCTCTGCCATATAAAGCGCCTGTAATAAGAAGCGCCGACAGCAGCACTCCAAAAAAGAATCTGTGTCGGCGTTTCTTTCGTTTTGTCCCATTATGTAGTTTTGTATTTTGCATGTATGCTCTGTATTCACTCATGCTATATACTATTCTTTATTATCGCAAATTATGAATAATGAAATAACTCTATTTCAGTTCTTCTGCCCTTCCGATAAACTCAAGCACTACCTCAATCGACTGATGCGCAGCCTTCTCCGCAAAGGTCTGGTAGTCTGTCTCGCCGCCATCGCCGTCTGATATTGAACGAAGAATGGCAAATGGCACCTTGTTCACATAGCACACATGACCGATGCTGCCTCCCTCCATCTCTGCTGCGATTGCATCAAAGGTATTCGAAATATAATCCTTCTGCTCCTTTGTGGCAATAAACTGATCTCCTGTTGCGATATTGCCCTTTTTGTAGTGGATATTCCTGTCAGCTAAGCATGAGCACATGAGCTCCACCATTTTTGTATCTGCCGGAAGCAGAATCATATTGATGCCTGAGAGAAGTCCCTTCGGGTCTCCGATTGGCGATGTATCCATATCGTGCTGCAGCACGTTTGTGGCTACTGCCACGTCAAGCACATTTAAGTCCTTTGTCAAAGTTCCTGCCACTCCGATATTGACAATCATATCTACATCATATTTCAAAATCATGGCCTCTGCACATATTGCCGCAAATACCTTTCCTATTCCGCATTTTGCCGCAACAACATACTGATCACCGATTTTACCCTCAACAAACTCCACTCCGCTGTAAACCTCTGTCTGTGTGTCTGTCATCTGAGCCTTTAAGTCATCGACCTCCATCTGCATTGCACCAATTACACCTATTGTCATTTTATTTCTCCATTCCTGCTATCTTGCTATTACATTATCTTTTTATATAACTATCCAGAAGCACTGAGAACCCAAGACTGATGCGTCATACGCACATGTAAGCATCAGATTTTCCTGTACTCAATACAACTTCTATCAAAGCTTAATACCTGTTTACTGTGGATAAGTAAACTCCATATTTGTCTGGCTCTCAAGCACCTTAAGATATGCACGGCACTCCTTCTTTGCCTCGTCAAGTGACAGATTCTCGTAATGTCCGCACTCTATGGCTGATGCACCAAATACCGGTCCATCATACTCTAATATCTGCTTTAAGACCTCTTTGGTGATTTCAAAAACCTTCCCCGGCTCGACATCCCTCACAACGAGGTAGAAGCCTGTCTGACAGCCCATCGGTCCAAAATATACCACATCATCTGCAATCTCAGAGTTTCTCACACATGTTGCAAACATATGCTCCACTGAGTGCATAGCTGAATTGGACATATAATCGCCTGCATTAGGTTTTCTTGTGCGAAGGTCGTATGTGACGATTTCTCCGTCTTTTCTTGAAATATAAAATCCAGGTTTAAGAATATTATGATTAATTGTAAAGCTTTTAATTCTTTCCATAAAAATGTTTCTCCTTACTTAGTTGCTGCCTCAAACTGCTTAAGATAATCCTCAAATACATTGAGTGCATCATCCACAGGCTTTGGTGTGCTCATATCGACACCGGCACTCTTTAGCAGCTCGATTGGATTCTTCGAGCATCCACCGCACAGGAAATTTCCTATATACTTATCCACAGCAGGCTTTCCCTCCTCAAGTATCTTTTTTGAAAAAGCAACTGCTGCCGAATAGCCTGTCGAGTACTGATATACATAGTACGGTGTATAAAAATGCGGTATGCGCATCCACTCATATGATATCTCATCATCCACGCGCATATCCGGTCCGTAGTACTGCACATTCAGCTCATGCCATAGCTCATTTAGCACATCCTTGGTAACCGGCTCGCCCTTTTGCATTTTCCTGTGAGCTATATGCTCAAACTCAGCAAACTGTGCCTGTCTGAAAAGTGTCGTCCTGAAGCCGTCCAGAAAATGTGTCATGAGATATTTTCTCTCATTCTCATCCTCACAATGCTCAAGCATATAGTGCATTAGAAGCGACTCATTGCAGGTGGATGCAACCTCTGCCACAAAAATCAGGTATCCTGCGTAGGTGATGCTCTGATGCTCATTTGAATAGTATGTATGCATCGCATGTCCCATCTCATGAGCCAGCGTAAACACACTGTCCAGATTGTCGGCATAATTCAAAAGCACATACGGATGAGTGCCGTAAGCGCCCCATGAATACGCACCACTTCTCTTGTTCTCATTCTCATATACATCTATCCAGCCACTCTCCATGCCAGACTTAAGTGTGCTGACATACTCATCGCCCATAGCTCAAGCGCCTTTGCCACAAGCTTTTTCGCCTCATCATAGGTATAGGTGGTCTGTACATTGTCCACAATCGGCGCAAACAAATCATACATATGCAGATGCTCCACACCTAAAAGCTTCTTCCTAAGCGCCATGTATCTGTGCAGAGCCGGCAGATGTGCGTGAACCGTCTCAATCAGATTGTCATATACGCTCTCAGGAATATCGCCATCGGATAAATACATGGCCCTTGCGCTGTCATATTTTCTGACCCTTGCATAAAAAGTGTCATTTTTCAGCTTGCTGATGTACATCATGGAAACAGTATTGCTCCACTTCTTGTACGAATCATACACTCCGCGGAACACCTGCTTGCGCAGGCTTCTGTCCTTGCTGCTTAAAAAATCTATGAAATTGCCGTGCGTGATACGGATTTTATTTCCCTCAACATCAGTGATATACGGGAATTTGATATCCGCGTTGTTGAACATGCTGAATATATTCTCCGGCGCTGCAGCCATCTCACCGCACTGCGCCAGGATATTCTCCTCTGCAGCCGATAAAGTATGCGCTTTCTGACGCATTATCTCATCAATCGCACGCTTATAGTGCATAAGCTCATTGCTCTCACTGTAAAAGCTCTCAAGCCTTTTATCATCTATCTGCAAAATCTCCGGACTCGCAAATGCCAGCGCACCTGATGCCTGAACAGTCAGTGTCTCTGCCTTTGACACATATGCCTGATATTTCGACACGGCAGTGTCCTGATGTGAGCGCTCATTCGCATAGACAACTATACGCTCCAAATAATAAGACAGCTCATCCTGCTTCTTAAAAAAATCAAGCAGCGTTGCTGCACTGTCGGCCAGATGTCCCTTAAATCCGGATAGCTTTTCAGCAAGCTGTGACGCTTTTTCACACTCAGCCTCCCACAGCTCATCTGTCTCATACATATCCTCAAGCTTCCATTTGTACTCGTCTGAGATTTCATCTCTCTTTTGAAGCCTTTTCTCACTCATTTTGTGTTACCTTCTATCTTACTTTTCTTGTTCTCGGGGGTTTTTGAATAGTTACCTTGTTTTCAACTCTTCAGAACCACCCCACGCACATTCGCAAAACCGCACGATGTTTTTATAAAACTACCCACACATCTGCTCTGCAAAATGCATATAGACGTGTGGGATATATGTGAATTATAACAATTAAGCTCTACTTTGTAATTAAAGTGCCCATACCACCTGAAACTGTCTTGCCCTCTTTATTGAGCTTTGTGATAAGCACTGAACGGATGGCAGAGTCACCGATAAGTCGATAGCCGCCTCAATCTTTGGAGCCATGGTACCCTCATCAAACTCGCCTGCTGCAAGGTACTTCTTTGCCTCATCAACAGTCATGGTATCAAGCGGCTTCTCATCCTCCTTGCCATAGTTCAGGCAGACCTTGTCAACGCTTGTAAGTATAACAAGTCTGTCGGCATCAAGAGTATCTGCAAGCTTTCCGGCTGCAAGATCCTTCTCGATAACAGCGCTTGCGCCCTGAAGCTTATTGTCCTGTGCTAAAACAGGAATTCCGCCGCCACCGCATGCGATAACAACCTGATCCGCATCAACAAGAGCCTTAATAGCATCCTTTTCCACTATATCAACAGGCTTTGGAGCTGCCACAACTCTTCTGTAGCCTCCCTCAACCTGTGTCACATGGTTGCCCTTCTTCTCCTCTTCCTCAGCCTCAGCCTCTGTCATAACACGGCCGATAATCTTTGTCGGATGATAAAAAGCCTCATCATACGGGTCAACAACCACCTGTGTAAGTATTGTAGAAACGGTCTTGTAAATTCCTCTGCCAAGAAGCTCTGTACGAATAGCATTCTGTAAATCATATCCTATATAGCCCTGGCTCATTGCAGAGCAGACTGCTGTAGGTGTAGCTGTATACTCAGGATAAATCCTGCAAAACTCAGACATAGCAGTGTGAATCATGCCCACCTGCGGTCCGTTGCTGTGTGTGATAACAACCTCATAATCGTCCCTGATAAAATCTGCAACTGCCTTTGCTGTATGCTTTGTAGCCTCGTGCTGCTCCGGAAGAGTTGTTCCAAGAGCATCATGTCCGAGTGCAATAACTATTTTTTTCTTCTTCATGCCGACCTCCTATGCAAAATGAAAACTAATTTGCTTCTATTATCTAATATTTTGTGGAATTTGTCTAGTACTTAGAACATGAAGGATACAACATTTTATCATTTTTTGTCAGTCAACACCTCATCTAAGGCTTTTTGTGCTGTTTTTTGTGCTTCATCCAAAGCTTCCTTTGCAGGCACACCATCTATTTCTACCTTATCAGCTGCAATTTTCAATGCATCCTTTACAACGCCATTTGTTGGATCATATGGATAAATTGAACCATGTTCTGCCTGAGTATATGGTACAAGTGCTTGAGGGTTTTCATTAGTATACTTCATATAATCATCATCATTTAACACTCCTTTATTTACCGGTACATAACCGGTCGACATGGACCATTTCACTTGATTTTCAACATTGGTAAAATACTTCATAAAATCATATGCTCCTGCCTGTTTTTCCTCTGAAGACTTTGCAAGTATGCTTAATATTAATGCCCTGGCAACAGGCTTTGACTCAGTACCATTCTTCCATGCCGGCTGCTCAATTGCGCTACAATAGAGAAATCCAAATCTGCCTGATCTCCTGATGAACCAGTGTAGCCACCTGCCTTGTTTTGAATAACATCATCAATAGTCTGGTACCAGTATTCCCAGCCCTGTCCACCAGAATGGATTGCCATAGTCTTATCATCATGAATCCATTTACCAATCCATCCCATGCTTCAATCCATTCCTCTGAATTTATAGTAACTTTTTTCCATCTTCACTGAAAATTGTACCGCCATTTGATAGTGCCGCATCCATCAAATTATCTGCTCCCCACATAGGTTCCCAGCCATATATGAATTGTCCATCATCTTTTATTTTAGAAGCTGCACGGCTTAAATCCTGCCATGTTTTTATGCTATTTGGATCAATCCCTGCATTCTCAAATGCTTTTTTGTTATAATAAAGTACTTGGGTTGTTCCATATGCCGGAATACCATATATTTTACCTTTATCATCCTTTGCCTGTTCAAAAAAGTTGAAACATAATCGTCATTATTAAAATTCTCATCTTTTTTATTCTATCAGACAAAACTTCAACAAGTTTTTTATCTGATAATCCTCGTGCTGCATCTTTCTCAATCAAAGCAACATCCGGAGCAACATTTCCTGCAATAGCAGCCTGTAATTTTTCATATGTTTCAGAATAATCTGCCTGCGTTACTGTTTTCACAAAGTATTTATCCTGAGATTTGTTATAATCATCAACAATATCCTGGACGACCTTTACTGCCGTCTTTCCGCCTGAATACCAAAAATCTACTTCTATCTTTCCTTTCATATTTTCAGTTCCATGTGCCTGACTATTCTCTGATGTAGTATTACCTGTACTACACCCCATCAAGGAAGTTGTCAACATCGCAATTGTCATTAATGTACCTAATAATCTTTTTTTCATTTCAAATTTGTCCTTTCTATCTTTGTCTTTTTAACCTTTTACCCCGGTATCTCCACCTATACCATCTATAAACCATTTTTGTGCAAAAGCAAACATAATCAACAATGGTATTACAATCACTGCACTCGCAGCCATAACAAGTGACCACTCTGTTCCGTATGCACCACCTTCAATAAAAAAACTCCTCAAGCCTTGTGATACCATATATTTATCAGAATCATTAGTTATTAAAGACGGCCACATATAATTATTATACGAAGCAATAAAGCTCATTAATCCAAATGTAATAAAAGATGATTTAGTCATAGGAAATACAACCAAGTGCAATATTCTAAAATGCGAAGCTCCATCAATCTGTGCTGCTTCTACCATCGCACTTGGCACCTGCATAAATGCCTGTCTTAATAAAAATATACCAAAAATACTAACCGAACTTGAGATAATCAATCCAGTATATGTATTAAGCAGCTGATGATTTGCAAGAATTATATAGCTTGGAATATATGTTGCCGCAGTTGGAAGCATGTAAGTCACCATAATTATTCCAAACAAAATGCCGCGACCTTTAAATTTCATATACACAATTGCATATGCAATCAAAGCTCCTGTTATAATCTGAATAAATACAATAGCTAATGAGATTAATAAACTATTAACAATATATCTTGGTATCGGAGAATTAAAGATAACTGTTATAAAGTTCTCCCAATGCAGACTTTGTGGTAAAAATTTACTTGTATCCATTATTTCTTCTTTTGTTTTAAATGCACTGACTACCATCCATAAAAACGGAAACGCAGTAAAAACTCCGACTATAATCAATATAATCCATTTTACAATTGCATCTATCCGATCTATTACTGTATATTTCTTAACCATAAACACGCTCCTAATAATTCACCCATTCTTAGATCCGTAAAACTGAATCGTTGAAAGTAAAACCGTAATTATAATCATGACAACTGCAACAGCTGTTGCCTGCCCCATATTATATTCCTCAAATCCTAATTGATAGTACATATACAATAGCGTTCTAGTGCTTCCACTCGGTCCACCCTGTGTCAAAATTTGAATCTGGTCATATGCCCGAAGCGAATTAACCATAGTAATGATCATCAAAAAGAACGTAGTTGGTGAAATATTTGGAATTGTAATGTATTTAAATTTATGCCATTTACCGCCACCATCAAGTGCACATGCTTCATACAATGCTTCAGGTACTTTTTCCAAAGCAGACAAATAAAAAATCATTGCATATCCTATACTCTTCCAGACCGTAACTATTATTACAGACAGCATTGCTGTCTGCGAACTACTAATCCATTTCAAACCGGGCAATCCAAAGAAAGATAATACCAAATTCGCCAAGCCTTTGTCCGGTTGAAAAATCCATGTCCACACAATTGATATGGCAACCGTAGGCGTAATCCAGGGTGAAAAGAAAACAAATTTTATAATTCCGCTCCCCGGAAATGGTTTTTGTAGAAATACCGCAAGTACAAGTCCTATCACTATTGTTGGCACAAGAGTACCTATTGTAAAAATAAGTGTATTTAATAAGGCCTCATAAAATCGAGTATCTTTAAATAATGAAATATAATTTTTTAAAAATACAAAATGATATGTAGGTGTCATATAATCCCAATCCGTAAAGCTAATCCACACTGATCTGCAAATCGGATATACCCAAAACACAAATAACGGAATAAGCGCCGGAATTGTAAACACTAAGACACTTATTCTTTTCTTTAAATATCTTTGTTTATTCATATTGATACCCTTTATTTTGTTCGTTATATTTAAAATAGCTATTTTCATGAACATAACTATAATAGTATTTCATGTACACATTGTCAATATGAAATTTATTTTTTTATAAAAAAGAATGCTCCTACTACCACGTAGCGAAGCATTCTTTCACATATATATTGCACTATTTTATTTATTTCTGCTTGTTCTTTAATTCACCCATATATTTCTTCGCATCCTTCATAAAGCTGATTATTATCAAAACAATAACTATGCCTATCGGAAATGCAGCAACTATACTTACAGACTGCAAGTTACTCATAGAGCTCTCAGCAAATAACAGGGCAATTGGTAAAAGTATAAGCAGTATGCACCACATCAGCTGAATGAGTTTGTGCGGCTGCTCATCCTCACCTAATTTCCTGTAGCTGTAACATGATACAGTTAAGGCAATAGAATCAAATGATGTAGCATAAAAAGCTATCATTGTCACTAAAACTATTATCATTATCAAAGGTGCACACGGCAATGTCTTAAGAATAGTAACTATCAGCTCATATAAATCGCCACTCTTGTTGTACTGCGCAATAAAATCTGCTGCTCCTGACATCTGTTTTCCCATTGAATAGTTACCTAAGATGATAAAGCTGATGAGCGTAGAGCCAACACCAAATCCATATCCTCCAAGAATTGTCTGTCTGATAGTTCTGCCTCTTGATATATTTCCAATAAAGAAAGGAGCTGCTACACACCATACCATCCAGTAAGCCCAGTAATATATAGTCCAGTCCTGTGGGAAGTTGGTTTTACGTAATGGATCGGTATACGTAGATAATCCTATAAAATTCTGCACCATAGTACCAAGAGATGACAATCCGGTCTCAAGAATATATCTTGTTTCACCGCCAAACAGCAGTACAATAGCAAGCAGTCCAAAGAAGAAATAGATACAGACTTTTGCCAAAATGCTGATTCCCTTAAATCCATGTAATAATGAGTATGTATAAACTATACATGTAATTATAAGGATAATGATATTGATTGCGGTTCTGCTAAGCGATATATGGAACACATCTCCGATAATTGTTGCCATAAGAGGTGTTGCAACACTAAATGTGGTTGCTGTTCCTGCTAAAAGCGCAAATACAGCTAACAGGTCGATAATACGTCCTGCAAAACCATCTGTATGTTTTCCAAGAACAGGTCTGCATGCTTCCGAATATTTCTGACGGTTTCTTTTTCTTACATGAAGCATAAAACCAAATGCAACAGCTAAAACAAGATAAAACGCCCATGGAATAAAGCTCCAGTGAAACAAAGGAAATACACCGGCCCATTCCTGTATGCTTCCAAGCTCCTTAATGTGGGGATTGGTTGCATACATAATCCACTCAGAAAATGAGTAGAATAAAATATCTGCTGCCAGACCACATGTGAACATCATACATCCCCATGAAAAGAATGAGTACTTTGGTTTTTCATCCGGCTCTCCAAGAACAATATCTCCATACTTCGAGCCTGCTATAAATATCGATATCAAAAATATGCCTAAACCTATAATCAGATAATAAATCCCAAACGTATCTCCAAAGAAAAATCTCACCTGACTGAGTATAGCATTTGACTGCTCAGGTAATGCAAAAAATAAAATACACAATGCTACAATTATTGCTAATGGCACAAGTGTGATAATCCAATCAATTTTTTTCTCTTTCATAATACTAATCCTCCATATATTTCTTGTAGCTGCTATCTATTTCAGCAAGCTCCTGCAAATTGTCGATTTCAATAATATCACCTTTTTGCATCTCATATATACCAAGCTGATATTCATCCGGATAACAGAACATGGCAACATCATCCCAGTATATCTGAGTATTTTTTTGTTTTCAAATTCTATTTCCAGATGTTTTTTCAGTTTGCGGCCATCTGCTGCTGTCCATCTGGAGATGCTATAAAGCTGCCATCCACGACTTCCGCCACTCCTGCTGCAGGATGTTACAATTCCATCTTCTACTGTCTGAAGCCACTCATCTGTTTCTTCATCAGTCCATACGCTGTTATAACCTGAGCGTTCGAACTCTTTTGAAAGAATTTTCGGATTATATATAATCTGGTCCCCATCAAGAATAATTGCATCCTCAATATGATCTCTTGCAACATATAGTGATGAAATATTATTACAGCTTTCATAATAAGGATTTTCAATTATAGTAACTCCCGGATATTCATTCTCTAATTCATAAAACTGTTCCTTTAAATATCCGGCAACAATATAAATCTCCGTTATTCCATTATCATGTAAACCTGCAATAACCGTATCTATCATACGCTTTCCATTCACCCTTACCAATGGCTTCGGAGTGGTCAGCGTTACCGGTCTCATACGATTTCCCAGTCCTGCTGCCATAATAATCGCGCGTTTTACTTCATGCATTCTTAATTATCCTCCAATTTCTGCATTTCATCCTGTACTACTTTGTAATAATCCTTTGCATATCTGTACTGTCTAAGTGAATATTCACCAAAATCAACGCCCAGATTTCTCTTATACTCACACCAGTTACTCCATAAAAGTCCGCATACTGCAATATAACAATAAATCTTTATTCGGATTTCAGCTGAACACCCTTCTGTGAAATATGCATCAATTAACTTATCCACATGCTCCCTGTCATACATGGAATATATGCAGAACATGGCTATATCTACGTGCGGATCCTGCATTCCTGCATATTCCCAGTCAATAAGTCTGATGTCCTCATTTCCATTTTCATCCTTAACAAAAAGGAAATTATCCGGAACAGCATCAATATGCGTAAGAACCTTTTCATTTACATGAGCTTCTATATACGGTCTGAGTGAAAGGACATTTTCCTTAGTCTGCCTGTAATGTCTGTATGCAGAAGGCGAACCATCCCACAGGCTCTCATAAAACTCAAGCTGACCGAATATATCAAATTCATGATTTACTTTAAGCTTCATATCATGAAATTCTCTGAGACGCTTCATGCATTTACAAACATCATCATTATTTTCCGGATCACATACTCTCGCATTTTCTAAAAACGCAGTGATTTTATATCCATTATCCGGATTTATATAAGCGATATCATCACATATATGTCTGCCATCAATAGTATTATAAACCATTGCTTCATTACGTCTGTTTATCAGCTGATCCGTTCCCTCTCCCGGAATTCTCATGATATATTTTTTCCCTTTACATGAGAACAGGAACGAGCGGTTTGTCATGCCCTTTTTCAATACCGTAATATCTACAATATCGTCTGCTGATACAGATAAGGCATCGCAGATAACCTGTATTGCATCAGTTTTCAGATGATTTGAATCGCTGTCCATCTCTCTGAGCTGCTCATATGTGTTAATTTCAACCACATCCCACGAATGTACTACCCTGGCGGTAATAAACATTCTGTCCTTATCATACAGTGCAGTCTCCCAGAAGGCACCATCATTAGCCGAATTACTACACAATTTTTCAATTCTGCCTTTGACAATTTGTGCATCATCGTCAAGCAGATAGCTAATTCCTATCATAGCATTGCCGCCGGCAGCCTTCGGAATGGTAACCAACTCCATTTTTCTGTTAACACGCACCGTGCTGTCATCATCAATCAAATCACTGACCATATACCAGGAATATAATTCATGGTGATGGTACGGATTCTTGTCGCACCATATATCACACGGTATGATATATGTATTTGATAAATGATTCAGAACCTTCTTTACTGAATATAGATTATTCTTAGTCGTATACTCTTCATTGACAACGAGCTCTACACCAAAATCATCGATAAGATACTCATACCTCTCCTTCATAAAGCCGACAACTACATATATTTCATAAATTCCCACTTCATGAAGCTGTCTGATAGTCCGCTCTATAAGTACTTCTCCATTTACCTCTAATAGTCCCTTTGGAGTCTCGGTATTTATAGGCACCATTCGCATTCCATAACCAGCTGCCAGAATTACTGCATTCTTCGGAGCCTTTTCTTTGAATTCTTTAAGTGCCTTAGGTGTAACAGCACATTTTTCATTTATATAACCTTCATTCATCAATTCTTTTATTGATTTGTTTACAACTCCCAGAGAATGACCGGATAACTCTGATATCTCTCTTTGATTGTTAACTGATTGATGATATAACGTGTTCAGTATATCTTTCTCTTGTTTGTTCACGTTCGCCTCTCCTTATATTTTTATGAACACTCATAATACTACACCTTTTTATTTAGAAAATCAACCCCTAACTATATTTTTCATAACAAAAAAACGCGCCACACTGGCGCGTTTTTGTACTCATAAATATAAATGAATTATTTACTGCTGAATATCCTTTGCAGAGCTTAAGGTTACTTCAACCTTGCTCTCTTCGTACTGTCTGCCACTCTGACGGGCAACAGTAAGAGTAACCTTATCTCCGGCCTTGTAGCTCTTTAACGCTGACTGCAGCTCTGTCATAGAAGAAATCTTTGTGCTGTCAACAGCAGTGATGATATCTCCCTCCTGTAAACCGGCATTTGCGGCACCTGAACCAGCTGAAACAGATGAAACATACACACCTGTGGGAAGCCGTAGCTACCATCTCAGATGAAACATCGCCACCCTTTATTCCAAGGTATGCCTGATTCTCGTTTGTATACTTTCCATCCTGGATGAGACTCTCAATAATAGGCTTTGCAACCGACATAGGAATTGCATATCCGATACCCTCAACCTCAGTTGAAGAATATTTTACAGAGTTTATACCGATAACCTCGCCATTTTCATTCAAGAGTGCTCCACCACTGTTTCCAGGGTTTATTGCTGCATCTGTCTGGATAAGCTTGTTGTTGGTAACAGTCTCACCTGTCTGTGAATCCTGTGTAGTAACAGTTCTGTTAAGCGCACTTACTATACCTGTTGTGACAGACTGTCCGTATCCAAGTGCATTACCGATAGCAATTGCAGGACTTCCAACAGCTACACTTTCAGAATCTCCGATTGTAGCAATCTTGATATTTGAGTAAGTATCTTTTCCAAGGTCTGCTTTCTTTACACGTACAACTGCTAGATCGTCATCCGGATCTGTTCCTCTGATTTCTGCCTTTACCACTGAATCATCATCAAACTGTACTGTGAGCTCCTCTGAATCTGCCACAACATGGTTGTTTGTAGCAATGTAGAGATAATCATCATCCTCACTCACAATGATACCTGAGCCGCAGCTCTGAGACTGCTGTGACTGCTTTCCGAAAAAGCTGTTGTAGGTGACTGTTCCTGTATTTGTGATAGCAACGATGCTAGGCATTACCTCATCGACAACTGATGATACATCTGTCAGATCCTTTGCATTCCCTGAGGATGTCTGCTTAGTCCCACCGGATGTTGTAGTGGTAAGCTTTGCACTTGCAGTAGAAGAATTTGAAATAGCTCTCGTGCCAATATAGCTTACTCCTGTGAAAACACCGCCTCCGACGAGTCCGAAGATAAGAGCTGCCGCTACTGTCTTTGCTGCAAATGGTCCAAATGCACCAGGCTTTCTAGGTGCTCTCTGTTTCTTAGGCTTTGCAGTCTGCTGGTATGCCTGACCATTCATATTCATCCGGCTATATGAGTTGTCTGTCGAACCGGCTGATGCGTCGCCATATGCATTATTATTTGTGCCTGAATTATACGACTGATTAGAATAAGGCTGGTTTGCATATGACTGATTTGCATATGACTGGTTTGTATTTGGCTGTCCTGCTGCAGAAGCCTGCGAATATGGATTGTAGCTCTGTGAATAGCTTTCAGCTGATGTATTATTAGTCTGTGCAGCCTTCTGTGACTCATCCGGATTGTAAGGATTACCCGACATTGTGAAATTTACATTGTTTGTATTGTTATTTGTACTGTTAGTATTATTTGTATTATTTGTGTCATTCATATTTCCATAATTGTTATCCATAATAATTTCTCCTTTCGTTTATATTTAGAAGTATACTGTCAATCTGTGTTTAATTTGTGACGGGATTATTTATTTTTTCATAAATCAGTTAACTATTTATAGTCTATGTTCCCCATTGCAGGCCACTATGCGATTATAAAAATAACTGCTCATCGGCAGATGCACCTATGAGTCTGCGATAAATAGAAATTGCAGAATATCAATACATCCCTGCTAATGAACAGTTACCATAAATCATATATTAAATTTCAATTCCGTTCTTCTCAAGAAGAGCTCTCGCTGTTTCAACCGAATCTGTACCTGTCGCATTCTTTACAGGTGCAAACTCCTTCTCTCTGTCTACCTCAAATGGCAGGCTATTGTCCATCATGTATACCATATCGAGGATGAGTGTCTCGAACTTGTATGCATTCGGAGTCTCAGGCTTATGCTCTGTACCATTCTCATCAATGTAAGGCACCTTCTTCTCTACCACATGAAGTGGAAGGCTCTTCTCTGCGATAGCCATGAGCTTGTCCACGCGGAATAAATAGTTTAAGATAACACCAAAGCCATACTGCAATGAACCATTCTCGTTCTTTGCCTCTGCCATCTCAGGAGTAAGCTCGTAATACTCAACAATCGAAGGCTTGCCATTCTCAAGACACATAGCGCCGACTCTCTCGTATGGATCGCACTTTCTGACCACCTTAGAACCGCTGACACAGCCGGACTCGATTGTAGCACCTACAAATACAGGATCTGCAATCTGCTGAAGCACATTGTCCACAGCAAATACATTGAGCCACTCAACACCCTTGTCCTTCAAATCCTTGTCAAGACCGGCATTGATGAGTGACTTGAACCATCCACCGTTTCCGTTTGGTGACATGGCAAGTGAATCCTCAGATTTCATGAGCAGATTTCCATCAAAATCAACTGCCGGAACCATCTCCTGCACGAAAAACTTCACATAGTCCTTGTTGTATCCAAAATAGTCGTGCTCTTCAAAGAACTCTCTTGTCATGCTATCATTTATCTCGCTTGTCATAACATACAGAGGCACCCATGTACCGGTCTGATTTGTAACCTTCATGAGGTTTGCGACAAGCTGCTCAAAGATGTAGAGTTCCTTTGTCTTTCCGATATTGAACATGCCCTTAGCCTTGTCAAAGCCAAGACGTGTACCCTGTCCACCGGCAAGAAGAATTGCACCAACCTTGCCATTCTTGACAGCATCAAAACCTGTTGCAAGGTATTTGTCCTTATTTGCCTCTATCTCTGAAAGCTCCATAGCAGCAAGCGGTGAAAATGTACCTCTCTGCTGCTCCTTATTGTGAATCATATCAAGGTATGACCAGTCCATGTGCTCAAGCTGGCTCTCAAGCTTAGCCGGAGCTTCCTCTGTTAAGAATTTCTTTAAGTATTTCTGGTTTGTTGCCGTGATTTTTTCTTTGATTTCCGGTTTCATAAATTCTCCCTTGTTCTTGTAATTTAGTTGTTATTTAATCATTGATTTTCCATTAACTATTCATTAGTTATAGGTTATTACATTATTAATCATATTAAATTATGTGGGACCAATCTATTGATTGGCCCCGGATATATTGTTCATATAAATATTGTTTTATAAAACTTATTGCTTATAACAGCTAAATAAATACCATCAGGTAATTACTCATCTGAATCATCTGATGATGATTTCGTTCCAGAATTATTTTCAGACTCCGACTGACTGTTCTTTAATGAATCCTGCTTATCCTTATTCTTTTTCTTTGCCCCTTCGGTTCCATCAGAACCAACAGTATCATTGTACTGTGAGAGATCAAATGCAGAAGTCTTTGACGTAACACCTGTTTTTTTAGCAATCTTGTCACTGACACTTTGAACTGTCTCAGTTGGCTGATAATCAGTCTCATTAAACAGAAACTGATGAAGTTTGGAAACATTCTGTGCTAAATCAATTGGAATAACTGTATCCCCAGTAGATGAAAGATTCATTGTAGTCAGCTCAAATGGGAAGCCTGTTGTCTCCTTCATCTGAAACTTTGTAACATAAGAAGCATACTGTAATATCTCGGTAGCTGTAAAGTTTGTACTTATCTGACTCATGATATCCTTACACATCTCTGTGAGCGAGCCTAAATCTGACTGCTTAGCCTTGTCAAGCATAGCCTGAAGCACAATTCTCTGACGGGATGCCCTTAAGAAATCATCACCAGAGGTGCTTCTGATACGTGCATAGCATGTAGCCTGAGTTCCATCAAGATGCTGCATACCATCCCCCTCAAGATAAGGAGTATTATATCCTGTAGTATAATCAACCTCAGGAATCAGATAATTGATTTCCTTCATCTCCGCCTTAGTAATCTCAAGATCAAGACCTCCGATATCATCTATAGCATCTACGAGAGCCTTCCAGTCAACACAAACATACTTCGTAATATTCAAATCCAAATTTGAATTAAGCATAGCTACTGCTCTCTTTGCCCCACCATTAGCATATGCTGCATTTGCCTTTGCAAACTTTCCATTGCCTATAGGCAGATACGTATCTCTGTAGACAGAAACAAGCTGAACCTCCTTAGTATCATAATTCAGACTAGCGATCATGATACAATCGGAATGCCCCTCATTGTATGAACCATTACTTCTGTTATCCAGACCAAACAACGCTACATTGAGATATCCATGCATATTGGCAAGAGCATCATCATCAATATCCTCATTGATTCCGGCCTCACTAGCTGTCAGCGCATCCTCATATTTAACCTGTCCGAGTGTCTTATTATAAGCCCAAACCACTAACAGAACAATTAACAGCAACAGGATTTCAAATACAAAAAGTATAATCTTCTTACGTCCACTTCTTCTCTTTTTTCTTCTTCTCTTCTTTGCCATGTTATTTTTCCTTTTTCCTATGAATGTAAAGCCACGCGTCTGCGTAGTCCTGACGCTCCTTCTCCGACATATTAGTATACTTTCCAAACTCCAGATTCGTCAGACGCATCTGCGGCCTGCCACACTTGAAGCATTCAACCTCTTTCCTTCTTGAAACCATCCGTATCCAGCCACAATCCGGGCAAATGTATATTTTCATCATAGTCCTTATTCAAACTGTCCGAGAACCTCAGCTGACAAAGCATCAAGCTTAGCCTGTGAATCTTCAAGAGACACTCCTTTAACTCCGAAATAGAATTTAATCTTAGGCTCTGTACCAGAAGGGCGTACACAGCACCAAGCGTTATCGTTAAGTTCGTAGTAAAGTACATTAGAAGAAGGAAGACCTGTCGGCTCAACCTTTCCTGTTGTCATATCTTTTCTTGTGTCATTCTTGTAATCACGGATAGCAAGCACCTGATAATCACCAAATTTCTTTGGCTCAGCAGCACGTGCCTTTGTCATAATCTCATTTATCTGTGCGGCACCATCAATACCCTTTAAGGTCATTGTGGAAATGCCCTCTCTGTAGTAGCCATACTTCTCATACATGTCAATCATGCCATCCCAGAGAGTCTTGCCCTGTGACTTGTAGAAGGCAGCTACCTCACACAGCATACAAACTGCTGCTGGAGCATCCTTGTCCCTTGCATATGTGCCCGGCAGACATCCGTAACTCTCCTCCATACCGAATACATAATTGTTGCAGCCGGTTTTTTCAAATTTGAGCATCTGCTCTCCGATATACTTGAAACCTGTTAAAACCTCGATATGCTTTACGCCATATGCTGCCGCAATTGCCTTACCCATATCTGTAGAAACAATTGACTCAACAAATGCAGGATTCTCAGGCAGAGTACCATTGGCACTCTTCTGGCTTAAAATATACTCACCGATAAGCATAGCTGACATATTTCCTGTAAATGTCACATACTCACCTGTCTTTGTATCCTTGCAGTATACACCGAGTCTGTCGGCATCAGGGTCAGTTGCTAAAACGATATCAGCATCCTTTTCCTTTGCAAGCTCAAGTGCAAGCTTCCATGCATCAGGATTCTCAGGATTTGGATAAGGACATGTAGGGAAATTGCCGTCAGGCACTGCCTGGCTTGGCTCAATGTATACATTCTCAAAGCCCATATCCTTAAGTACTCTCTGTACAGGGCGAAGACCTGTGCCGTGGAGTGGTGTGTAAACGATCTTGATGTCCTTTGCCATGGCCTTGATAATCTCCGGATGGATAGAAAGCTTGCGGAGCTCTCCGAAATATCCCTCCTCAACCTCATCAGAGATGACATTGTAAAGACCAGCCTCAATAGCAGCAGCTTTGTCCATAGTCTTTACCTGGTCAAATGATGTAACCTTTGCCACCTCAGCCATGATGCTTGTATCATGAGGTGGAGTAACCTGTGCACCATCCTCCCAGTATACCTTGTATCCATTGTACTCACGAGGATTGTGGCTTGCTGTGATAACAACACCGGCTATTGTACCGAGTGTCCTTACTGCGTATGACAGCTCCGGAACAGGTGCGAGCTGTGGGAATACATATGTCTTGATTCCGTTAGCTGCAAGACAGAGTGCTGTGGCATCTGTGAACTCATCATGCATATTACGTGAGTCATGTGCGATTGCAACACCTCTCTTTACTGCGTCCTCTCCCTGAGAAAGTATGTAATTAGCCAGTCCCTGTGTAGCCTGACGGACTGTGTATATATTCATCCTGTTGGTGCCGGCTCCTATTACACCACGAAGACCTGCTGTACCAAACTCAAGTGTGCGATAGAATCTGTCCTCTATCTCCTTATCATCACCTGCGATAGCCTTAAGCTCTGCCTTTGTAGCCTCATCAAAATATGGGTCTGTACACCATTTCTCGTACTCCGCTCTAAATTCCATTTATATTAACCTCCTGTGTCAGCTAGTAATAAGCCTATTAATGTTAACTATACCGATTTTACCACATTAACATGCATTTGAAAAGTTTTAGTTCCTTAATATTTTTTTAAACACCAGGCTCCTCATCCAAAGTGGCATCATACAGACAACAAGCTGTGCCGCAACCGTAACAAAATAATCGGCCGCACTTATGGTCCCTGTCTTTAAAATACGCTTTCTTCCTGCCTTGTATTTAAGGAAATAATCAAAGCCGCCACGCCTCTTCAGCATATCATCACCGGTTCTGGCATACACAAGAGTCTCACCTATATTTGCCATACGACAGTGATTTCTGATCATATTCGCCCAAAGAAGAGAATCCTCCATAAGCAGACAGTCCTGATAATTGCCCGCAGCAAGCACCGCAGACCTTTTGTACATCACAGTCATGTGATTGAACGCATCGCGCTTTCTCTGATACTGCTTTATCACATAATTTCCGAGAGGCACTGTCCTTTCTGATATAATATTATGCATATCATCGGAAAACTCGCTGATGTAGCCGCCTATGATATCAAGCCCCGGATTTTCCGAAAAAGCATTCAGCTGTATCTCAAACCGGTCAGGCACACATATATCATCTGTATCCATTCTGGCCACAAGCTCATTAGAGCAATGCTTTATGCCTTCAGCAAGTGCAAGACCGAGCCCGCTGTTTTTTTCAAGCTTTACCGTAACAAAATTTATTTCCGAAGGCCTGCATTCATAATCACTGATTGCCTCATAAAGCTCATCTGTCAGCCGGCCATCCTCCACCAGCACTATCTCATCCGGTAAAACAGTCTGTGAATATATGCTTTCCATGCACTCCCTGAAATACTCAGGCTTTTCTTTGTAATAAATTGACAGTAAGACTGAAAATTTGACTTTATTCATAAGTATCATCCTCCCCGACAAGCAGACTAATGTATTACCGCAAGCACAGTCTCTATGCACAGTCTGATATCATTTATCAGTGAAAATCTCTTAAGATACTTAAGATTGTACCTCATCTTGCCCGGCAGCACCTTGTGGATATATGTGTAATCCACATCATCTGCATTCTCAAGAAGCCTGTCCTCATCCTTGTACCTGATGCTTGCCTCACTGGTGATTCCGGCAGGCATCAGAAGCGTCGCCATCATCGCAGGTGTATATGCCATGACATACTTCTCCACCTCAGGTCTTGTGCCAACAAAGCTCATATCACCACATAGCACATTTATAAGCTGCGGAATCTCATCAAGCCTGTACTTTCTGATGACAGCACCGACTCTTGTGATTCTTGAATCCCCACCGACAGTCACGAGTGAACCCTTTTTGTCAGCATCATTCACCATGGTTCTGAACTTAAATATGCGAAACTTCCTGCCATACTGCGTGATACGCTCCTGTCTGAAAAAAACAGGTCCTCTGCTATCCACCTTTATCCAGACAGCAAGGACCAGTATAACAGGCGAAAGCAGCACAAGAAGAACAGCGGACATAATCACATCAAAAAAGCGTTTGAATACCATGCTTGTCCTCTTTCTGCTCAGATGCCTGTAATATTTAAGTGTAAAATCATTTTTCATGAATGTAGGAATCTCTCCCCATGTTCTCCATCTACTCATGTAAAATCTCCAATAAATTATTAATTATATACTCCACATCCTCATCGCTAAGCTTTGTGTTGAGAGGAAGTGTAATCTCATTCTCATACTGATGATAAGCGTTTGGAAAATCGGCTATATCAAAGCCATATTCTTATATGCTGTCATCATCGGAAGCGGCTTGAAATGCACATTTGTGGCGATACCTCGCTCCGCCATCTGCACTATAAGCGCATTGCGCCTATCCACGCCGATGCCCGGTATGCGAAGCAGATACAGATGTCCGCTCGATGTATGCCTGTCTGTAAAATGAGGCACAGTCAAGAGACCAAGCAGCTTAAATGCCTCGTCATAGCGCTCTATAATATCACGGCGCCTCTTGAGAAGCCCCTCATATCTGTCAAGCTGTACCAGACCAATAGCAGCCTGGATATCAGTCATATTGCACTTATACGAAGGAGCCACAATATCATACTCCCAGTTGCCAAGACCATTCTTGTGGAAAGCATCCTTTGTCTGTCCGTGGAGTGAAAGCAGCATAAACTGCTTGTAGATATACTCATCATCAAAGCCCTCTATAGGTCTCCAGGTGAGCGCTCCTCCCTCTGCTGTGGTCAGATTCTTGACCGCATGGAATGAAAAGCTTGTAAAATCAGCTACATTGCCACACATAATCCGCTCACCTGCTCTCATGTAAGAAGCACCAAAAGCATGAGCTGAGTCAGCCGCCACAATCACACGTCCGATTGCCCTCTGCACATCATTTGACGGATGAAAAAGAGCCTTCTTTCTCTCCACAATATCAAAAATCCTGTCATAGTCGCAAGGCACACCTGCAATATCAACCGGCACGATAACCTTTGTCTTTTCTGTAATAGCGGCTTCCAGGGCATCGTAATCCATCTCAAATGAATCAGGTGCTACGTCTATAAACTTAAGCGCTGCCCCTACATGCACAGCAGGGCTTGCAGATGCAGTATATGTGTATGCGCTTGTGATGACCTCATCACCTGCACCTATTCCTAAGAATCTGAGTATCGACTCAAGACACGCAGTAGCAGAGCCAAGTGCCACAGCCTTATCCGTGCCGCATAGCTTAGCAATCCTCTTCTCGAATTCCTTGGTTCTTGGACCTGTTGTAATCCAACCGCTTCGCAGTGCATCAGCAACAGCTGACACCTCTGCCTCTGTTATATCAGGTGGTGAAAATGAAATCTGTCTCTTTTCCATAATTATGTTCCTCGCTTCCGGCATAAAATATGCCAAACATCCGGCTTTTACAGTCTATATTATGAGCTTCAAAAGATATTTTAGTCCTCCAGGTCAGGATGATATGTCTTTACCACAGAGGCCACTATCTGCTTGATATCCTTTGCTTCCGAGGTGCATGCCTTCTCGAGCATCTCAAGCTGCTTCTCAAAGAGCTCATCATCATCTCAATAGGCTCACCAACATGAATCAGCTTGTTCGGAGTCTCCTTGAGGCCTTCCTCGCTCATCAGCATCTCCTCGTATAGCTTCTCGCCCGGACGCAGGCCTGTGTATACAATCTGAATATCCACATCCGGCTCCAGTCTGAAAGCCTGATAAGGTTTCTTGCCATATCATCAATCTTGACCGGCTCGCCCATGTCGAGCACGAAAATCTCGCCTCCGTGAGCATAGAGCCCTGCCTGCAGCACAAGCGCCACGGCCTCCGGAATTGTCATAAAATACCTGATAATACGCTTGTCCGTCACCGTAACAGGACCGCCATCCTCTATCTGCTTCTTAAACAGCGGGATAACACTACCATTACTGCCAAGCACGTTTCCAAAACGCACAGCGACAAAATCAGTCTCCGTCTGCCTGTTCATCATCTGTATAACCATCTCACACAGACGCTTTGACGCACCCATGATATTGGTCGGATTGACCGCCTTATCCGTAGAGATAAGCACGAACTTCTTCACATGGTACTCTGCTGCAATCCTTGAGAGCTTTAAAGTGCCAAGCACATTGTTTTTTATTGCCTCATTCGGGCTCTCCTCCATCAGCGGTACATGCTTATGTGCTGCCGCATGATAGATAATCTCAGGGTGATATGTCTGGAATACATAATGCAGCCTGTTAGTATTGCGCACCGAGCCAATCAGCGTCTCCACCCTAACATAAGGATATTTGCGCTTCAGCTCCTGCTGTATATCGTATGCATTATTCTCATAAATATCAAAAATGATAAGAAGCTTCGGATCCTCCCTGGCTATCTGACGGCAAAGCTCACTACCTATGGAGCCACCGCCACCTGTAACCATGACCACCTTGCCCTGTAAAAATGAATGAATACCATCATTATCCACAACAACCGGATCTCTTCCAAGCAAATCCTCAATGCTGACCGGACGCAGATTGGAAACCGAAACCCTGCCATCCACCATCTGATATATTCCCGGAACCACAGACACATCACAGCCTGTGTCCTTACAAATATTGAGTATATCCTTCCTGTCCTTACCCGATGTGAAGGTACGGCATACACAATCTTTGTGATATCATACTTCTCAACCATCTCCGGAATGTCATTTCGGTTGCCGACAATAGGCACACCGTCTATGAAGCGGCCAAGCTTCGCCGGATTGTCATCTATGATACAGCAGGCCTTTGTGTGCAGATGTGAGCTCATGATAAGCTCTCTGATAAGCATCCTGCCTGCATTTCCTGCTCCTATAATCATGACCTTCTCATCACCGTTTGCAGAGCCTCTCTGCTCCAGCATCTTCTGACCTGTCCTGATAAATCTGTATGCAAAACGGCACGCTGTACAAAGTGCAAAGCTGAGCATCAATCCAATAATCCAGAAGGCGTACGGCATCTTAATCTCATACACCTCATGAATGATAACGCACACAACCGCAAGTACTAAAAAGGCACCTATAATATGCATAAACTCATTGATGCTCGCAAAGCGCCATATGCTGTGATATAGCCTGAAAATATAAAACACCACAAGTGAAATCACCATAAACAACGGCACAATATGCAGATAACCCTCCAAAAATGAGAGCGGAATATGTGAATATGAAAACTCAAACCTGATCATCAAAGCGAAAAAGAATGAGATTGCAATGATGCACATATCAATAAAAGCAAGAACCAATGCCCTGAAAACCCATTGCTTGTCATTGCCCATGTATGCGTCCGGCTTCTCCGGACCATCGTATTTTGTTTTGTCTTTTCGATTATTTGTATCTTTTTTCATGTCAAGTCTATTACTCATACAGGATTTTCTCCTTCTGTCCCACACTGCAAAAAGCAGCTTCTATATCCATATGTAAATCAACTTCTCATAAACTGCGTTTAAATTTACGTTTTATTATACCATATACACACTATTATAGTTCTTATTATTTTATTAAATATACCACATTTAGCGATTTTTGAAAACAAACAGCTTGCTTATCACATAGTTGAGCACCACCACAACCACCTGCGCTGCCAGCTTCACCCACATGCTAGGATAGTCCAGAAGCGTGATAAAAATAAAGATAATAGTCTCTTCAATAACAAGCGTGATGAATCTGCCACTGAAAAAAGCAAACATCTGTACTAAAAAATGCCGTCTTGGTGGGCGTTGCAGCCTTAAACACCCACTTCTTGTTGGTAACATATGAAAAAAGAACAGCAAACACCCATGCCAGTGCGTTCGCAATCAGCTCATTGATACCAAAGAATACATTAAAAATGCATATGAGCCTATGCTGATCACAAAGGTCATATTGCCAAAAAACGTGTATAAAACAAGCTCCTTAAACTCCTCTTTCCTGTTTCGTATTATAATATTATCCATTTCTCCACCTATGTGACAGGCTTTAGCCCCTGTCGTAATTTATACGTGTAAGTTGATAGTAATGTTAATTTGCGATTTTTATATAATAACTGCATAGCCAAAATAAGTCAATATGTGATATGATATCTGCATGAAAAAGAAAACACAAAAAAACAAGAGTATAAAACTAAACTACATATATAATGTGAGCTACCAGATACTCACACTGATTACACCGCTTATCACAGCGCCGTACCTCTCGAGGGTGCTTAAGGCAGACGGAATAGGTGCATACAGCTATACCTACTCACTGGTATCATACTTATCATGTTTGCCGCACTGGGCACTGTAAACTACGGAAACAGGGAAATATCATACCTGCAGGAGGACAGAGCGAAACGCACAAAAACCTTCTGGGAGATAGAGCTTCTATCCGTCATCAGTGTGATTGTGTGTCTTTGCGCATATATGGTATTCACACTTGCATTTGGGCACTCACCACTCAAAAAGCACCTGCTATTGATTGAAGCCGTGTACCTGATATCAGTTGCTTCTGATATCTCCTGGCTGTTTCAGGGACTTGAGGAATTTGGCAAAATAGTCGGTCGAAACGTGATTTTTAAAATCATAAACATTGCTTTTATCTTCATCGCCGTGCGCTCAGAGAGTGATTTGCTCATATATGTGGCAGGAGTATGTCTATTAGAGCTTTTTGCCAATATATCCATCTGGTTTTACCTGCCTCAATATGTTGACAGACCAAAGCTTAAGGAGCTTAAGCCATTCTCTCATCTAAGGGCTACTCTCACACTATTTGTACCAACTATAGCGACAACCATATACACAGCGCTTGACAAAACCATGCTCAACAACATAACCGGCAGCATGACAGAAAACGGCTACTATGAGCAGGCCAACAAGATATCCAAAATGGTGCTCATGCTCGTAACCTCACTCGGTACTGTGATGCTTCCAAGAATAGGAAGAGCCTTCAGTGAAAATAAAAAAGACGAAGTAAAAGCCCTCCTTTATAAGAGCTTTCAATTCGTCTGGTTTATAGGTTTTGCCTGTGCTTTGGCCTGATAGGCATCGCGCGCAATTTCTCGCCATGGTTTTTCGGGCCTGGATATGAAAAGGTGCCATACCTCATCATGATAATGGCTACACTGTTGCCGATTATAGGCTTAAGCAATGTAATCGGTATACAGTATCTGGTAACTACCAAGCGTGAAGGTCTGCTGACACGCTCAGTATGTATCGGAGCCGTAGCCAATTTTGTCATGAATATGATTCTCATACCTCAGCTCTATTCATACGGTGCAGCCATAGCATCTGTCATCTCGGAGGTAATAATAACTGCCGTGCAGCTTTACTTCATACGAAATGAGCTAAGTATACCAAAAATATTTTCTTTATCGTGGAAATATCTTGTATCAGCAGTCTGTATGCTTATCGTACTGCTGCTCATGGATGCAAAGCTGTCAGTCAGCTTCATGCACACAATGATTATGATTGTGACCGGATTTATAATCTATATGGTGCTGCTTTTACTGATGCGTGACGAGATGGTATGTGAAGGCACAAGGCTCATCAAAGCCAGAATCAAATACCACTAAATAATACCATTCTGCAACGCTTAATTCCCCGGCAGCTTCACTTATTTGGCTGCCTCATACTCTCCAACCACCTGTGCCTCTCTTCTGTCAGTATATTCTCTTGCCATTTTCAGAGCTTTTTTAGTCCTCTTCACGGACTTTTCCCATCTTGAAAGCTCTGAACCTGTCGTATCAGACTTTATCCCATATTGGTTTACTACCAGATTGCCAATATATGACGAAAGCTTTTGGGCTCCATATGCATTCAGATGCTCAAAATCTGCGAAATCATGTGAATCATCTATCCCTGCAATGCTCTCATAATCAGTACTCAGATCAAGAAAATCGTATCCATACTCCCTCGTTATACTTTCAATCTGCTCAAGCCCTGACTTATCAGCAGCCTGTGTCTCATGAGGTGGCTGCAGCAACAGCACATGCTTTATGCCAAGCTTATTGCAGTACGAAAGCAGCTCCTTAAGATATGCTCTGCATTCATCAGTCAGCACATAGGCTTCTTTAGTAGGCTGTCCGATATTTGCCAGATTGTCACGGCCTCCGGTGATGCCTGTTTTTGAATAAAAGCCTTCAGGTAGCCTCCACCACTGAGCCTCATATAGGCACGAGTGACAAATGAGGTATACACTGCCTCAGGGGCCTTCCAGTTGCCATGATACTTCTCCAATGGAAAATAAAGGGTATCCGATATATTATCCTTCACCTTTTCATCATCATTATTGATATTTTTGGGAATAGTCTTTACCGTGTCAAGCTTGTTCTGTGACATAGGCATATTATCAATCCACTTTCTCAGATAAACCTCATCAGTCAGATTACTATTGCAATAACTAAATGCAGAAGCATTGATTAAAAGAAGCTTCGGCTTCTGTCTCTTCACAATCTCCGTGACGATGGACTTGTACATATTGCATGGCACAGCTCCTATTGAAAGATTGCACGACTTAAGCCATACTCCTCCCACGCCAACGCCGGTGCATAGCCCGTGTATACCTCACTTGGTCCAATCATGACCATATCAAGACTGTTCTTTGGTTCTGAGTAAAAGCCATATATATTTTCGATATCGCTGCTGTCAATGGCAATAAATGCCTTTGATACTATTTGCATGAGCAAAAGGAGGACTATTGCAAATGCAGGAATTTTAATAAATTTCATGGTGTTTCCTTTTCTATTGAAACGCTTTATTTTGATATTTTTTCAGTAAACACTATATAGTATATCGGATTAGTATTAAAAAACAACACCCTGATTCATATTTATCATTTTCTGATATAAAGCTGTTTGCATGGGTAGAATATAAAATCGATAAGCCTGATTTTCTTTATGATACACTCATACAATATCCAGCATATAGCAGTGCTTCCTGCAAATCCACATATACACTGCAGCGCCATATTGGTTATACCAGCCCTGTTCAATATAATCCTGATTCCACCTACAAATATCACATTCATCGCATAAAACGGCATGCTATCCCGGCCGATAGTCTGTAACCATTTAGGGAAATCACAATACCTTGATAAAAAATAGCTTACTGCAAATATAAATACTGTCACTATACAGGCGGTAAACCGCTCAAACAGACTGCTGAAAAGGGGATTGCTGCTCATGTCATCCTGTAATACTATGCCGGACGCCTCTACAAGCACACTCATAACGGCAAGGCTCAGCACAGCATATCTATTATCCAGTTTATCAAGCCACTTCTTAATCAGGCATCCCAGATAAAAGTACATCTGAAAGCCGGCTATGTAGTTAAAGCCCTCATAGTGAAAGCTGCCATAGCATGTGAAAGCAATTATTAAAAACAGCACAAATAAAAGCTCCATTTTATAATTAAAATGTGGCAGAAGCCTCGCAAACACATAATCAGCCATATACGCCACACAATATATGAGAAATAGCGCGTATAAATACCATAAAAACTCTATCGGCTTCCACGGTATGCTTATCAGGCTGCTAACGGCAACCGGCTCCCTTATCAAATTTGAAAGGGCAAATTTAATAATCCAGTAAATAACTGAAATCATCACGTACGGCAGCAGGATATTAAATGCTTTATGACCTATCCGGCTAAAAATGCCTTGTGAAGCATTCCCTACATATTCACTGTATAAGAAGCCTGAAACTGCGATAAAGCAAGGCATGTGAAAGCTGTATATTACATTTGCAATACCATTCATTGTATCATCAAATGAGTACATGTCTGTCAGACCCAATGTAGTGTGACCTAAAATCACAAATAAAATAAGGATGCCCTTTATGAAATCAATTGTTTTATCTCGTGTGGTGTTGGTTTGCATGTTATGCCCTCAAATTTATAAAAATAAATATAATTCATCATTTTTATTTTGTCTAATAGAAATTTTAATAAATGTTCCCTTTAATAAACAACTACATGTGTTCCACTCGGAATGTTATCATATATCCATTTAGCGTTCCCTATTTCAAGCCTTACACATCCATGAGACAGTGGAATTCCGACTCTGCCATCCTGAAGTGTACCATTTTTGTTATACAACACACTATGGAACAGATAATTTCCCTTAAACTGTGTATAATAATAACATCTTGAATTGCCGGAATCAAAATAGTATCCCTTACCGCCAACATTAAATTCGCCTCCAACAGTCGGAGTTGCTGCTTTTCCAGGTGCACACGGCCATGCATATTGCTGAGTCCAATTACCTCTGCTTCCGTAATAAATGCCTACAACACAAGCTTTTCTGTCCACCATTATTAAATATTTTGTTGAACTTGAATATCCCTGTGCATACGAATTCATGCTTGAAAAATCAACCCAATCTCCACTCGCATTAAAATAATACCATGTGCCATTAATAGATTGCCAACCGGTCTGCATAACCCCATTTCCATTCATATAATACCAAAAATTAGATATATACTGCCAGCCTGTTGTCATCGCTCCATTTCCATTCATGAGATACCAGTTGCCATTTATATACTGCCAACCCGTTGTCATCACTCCACTTGAAGCTATATAATACCACTGACCACCTATATACTGCCAGCCTGTAACCATAATTCCACTTGGAGCTATATAATACCACTGACCACCTATATACTGCCAGCCCGTTGTCATAATACCATTGACATCCATATAATACCACTGACCATTTATGTACTGCCAGCCTGTTGTCATAGCCCCATTAGCATCCATGTAATACCAGTAGCCATTTATATATTGCCAGCCCATGGTCATAGCCCCATTAGCATCCATATAATACCAGTGATTATTTATGTACTGCCAACCTGTTGTCATAATACCATTGACATCCATATAGTACCAACATCCATTTATGTACTGCCAACCTGTCTTACAATTACCTTCTGTATCCACATAATACCACAAACCACTTTCACCTTGTGTCCATATGTAACCTGACTCTTCAGCGAAAACACTGGTATTACATAAGCTCAGAATTGCAATCGTTAATAAAACTATTATTTTTTTCTTCATAAATATAACAGCTCCCTTCGTCTCTAATTCCATACACCATTTGCATTAAAATAATACCATCTTTTATTAATATAATGTCTGCCAGTTACCATTATTCCATCTGCATTCATATAATACCAATGTCCGCCTATATATTGCCAACCTGTTGTCATTATTCCGGTCCAGTCCATATAGTACCAATGTCCACCTATATACTGCCAACCTGTTGTCATCATTCCGGTCCAGTCCATATAATACCAGTGTCCACTAATATACTGCCAGCCCATAGTCATGGTTCCACTCTTTTCCAAGAAATACCATTTACCATTTATGTACTGCCAACCTGTCTTCATAGCTCCACTTGCATCCATGTAGTACCAATTACCGTTTACATATTGCCAGCCTGTTGTCATAACTGTATTTCCCGCAAAATAATACCAGTTTCCGTTTATAAACTGCCAGCCTGTTACATACTGACCATTTGCATCAATAAAATACCAATCATTACCATATAGGCTCCAATATCCTATGACGCTTGTAATCGGATTCTCATAATTCTTGTATGCAAAATCCAAATCCACATTTCCCGATATACCCGGAATTCTGGTTGTAGAGCTACACTGCCATATACCTCTTTTAATATTTGTATCATAATGCGAATTATATCTTGCAATCCACAATTCCTCTCCTGCAATCTGGCTTACATCTATGTAGTTCTTATACCAGTTCTCATTGCAATAAACCATAGGAGTGTAACCATATCTCCTGATTTCATCACAAAATGCTTTTGCAATAGCACCAAGCTGCGCCTTAGACAAATCCGTCTGCGAAGAATCCTCCAAATCAATAGCTACAGGATATGAGATTGTATATCCCCTTAACTCACTTACAACGTATCTTGCATCCGAAACAGCATCACTAACGTTTCTCGCTTGACTATATATATATGCACCAATAGGCATACCAGCTTTATTTGCATTTGAAGCGTATTCATTAAATCTTTTATCTGTAAAATGATGATATGAATCAGAATAGTAGCTTCTTGAAACTCTCAGCATTGCATAGTTTATACCACTATTTTTCACAGTAGTCCAGTCAATATCTTTTTGATAATATGATACATCAATTCCGACTAATGTCCCATTAGCATAGTTAGACTGTACCCATGCCCCGGATGGCTTATGGTACCACCAAGCTCCTAAATAATACTGCCAGCCTGTAAGCATCTCTCCACTTCCATCAAAATAATACCAGGCATTATTAATATTGCGTGATCCAGTAACCATATATCCATTTTCATCAAAATAATACCATTTATTGCTAATATTTACCCAGGAACTACGTGGATATGTTCCATCTGAATACTGATACCACCAGCCTGCATAATTCACTTCCCAATGCCCCTGATTGGATGCTGTTGCTAAGACCTCATCATCCGAATATGCCTGTTCCAGTTCATCATATTCCTTTCCCATTGATGATCCGGCTGTATATTCCTCCTGTGCTGCCTGTACAGAATTAACACTCATTGCAAGCATACCTGCAACGGCAAATGCTCCCAAAATCTTCTTAGTTTTATTTGTTACTTTTTTTTCTCACTGTTTTATTTCCTTCCTATACTTTTAAAACATTATAGCACATATGAGATTAGAGTACCATCTTGATTCAAATAATACCCCAGTATCCAGTATTGCACTCAAATAAATACAAAATTCTAATGATTATATATTAAATGAGGTCTATGTTATCCACATAGACCTCTCAAAAATATTTTATGCAATTAATATATAAAACTATGAGTTAAGCCCAAACACCATCAAGCCCTACCCAATTTCCATCAGGAGTATATGTATTTCTCAGCATTTCGCCTTTACGGAAATAATACCAAGCTCCGTTGTATAAAAGCCATCCGTCATGACACTTTCCATCAGAGTCTGAATAATACCATTCATCGTATGTAATCTGACCACCTGTAGTTTGAATGTCATGATACCATCCTGTAACCATAACACCATTTGCATCAAATACGTATCGTGGTGAAGCCTTACGAGCCTTATTATACTCTGTCCAATTAGTATTTCCATTTTCATCTCTAAATGCATCCTGACTTACACAATAATCAATAGTATCTGCTACCATATAACCATTATCACTAATATAATACCAATTTCCATTATATGGTAACCAACCTACATATTTAGTACCATCAGCATTAAAATACATCCAATTAGTCGATGAATAATTTGCTGATTTTTGACTACAATCATACCAGCCTGAGACCATTCTACCATCGCATCCAATATAGTATTTATGGTCTACCCATTGATCGCCATACATATCTCCCCAATCATCAAAATAATACCAGCTTCCGCCATATGGCAGCCATCCTGAATACGCTGATCCATCTGCATTTGTATAGTACCAGTCATCTAAATATATTCCTGTCTGATACCATCCAATGATGAGCTTACCATCTTTTTTAAATCTGTAGCGTTTGTCATTAATAGTATACATTCCCTTTGAATACATCCTGCCGCTATATGTGTTAATATAATACCAGCCACCATCTTGTGCCAACCAGCCATCTTCATATGCAGTACCATTTGGGTTTGCATAAAACCAATCTCCTGTAACATCACCATCATTATCAGTATATACATCCCAAGTCCAGCCCTGAATCATCTGACCAGAAGGAGCAAAAGCACGCATTGTACCATTAATCTCACTTACTCTGCTACGATACATAAAGCCATCATAAGGGCTGAAATAATACCATTTGCCACCGATTTCCTGCCAATCTTTCTGCATATAACCATTAGCATCAAAATAATACCATGAAGAATTAATTTTCTGCCAGCCTCTTACCATATAGCCATTAGCATCAAAGTAGAATTTTCCAGTCTCTGTAGAAACAAACTGACTATATGCCCAAGAGCCATCATTAAATTTATAGCAATAATCAGGATATCCATCCTCTGGTCCATACCATCCAGTTCTTTCAACATTTGTTGCTCCATCATCTGAAGTAGCCTGTGCAAGCTCCTCATCGGAATCTGTCTCTGTAGCAACTACTGCCTGTGTTTCACTCTCTGTTGGAGTCTCAACTTCTGCAGGTACCTCTGTTTCTGCAGGTGCCTCTGTCTCTGAAGGTGCCTCTGTCTCTGAAGGTGCCTCTGTCTCTGAAGGTGCCTCTGTTTCTGCAGGTGCCTCTGTTTCTGCAGGTGCCTCTGCCAACTGTAAATGGACGTATGGCATTTTCACTTAGATTATTGGAAAACTGCAGTGTCCATCTCAAGATATGTCATCAACGTATCTTCCGGTTTGGGCATACTTCACCGTCTGTCTCGAAACGGCTTCCCTTACGTGGCTTCAGCTCGTTCAAGCCAGCTCCAG